>Ga0182012_10000453_pt1 | contig 45562 bp, 40 predicted proteins | sample 612S2SmetaG_FD_120486 | JGI IMG/M metagenome (GOLD analysis project Ga0182012, IMG submission 120486) | Permafrost microbial communities from Stordalen Mire, Sweden - 612S2S metaG | ecosystem: Environmental > Terrestrial > Soil > Wetlands > Permafrost | place: Sweden: Stordalen | collected... | reverse complement strand
GCCAAAACGGCCGATAACGCTGAACAAGCTGCGCATGGTACTTCCTATACCGATTGCAATCCGCCATACTTCTAGCGCCTTCGGCTTAATCAGGACTTATACCGATCGTAGAAATACCCGGCTCATAAGGTTAAAGAAGTCCTTCCGAACAGCTCAACACATCGGCCGCGCATGGCTCACAGCCACGTCACTCCCATCAGGCTCGTCCTCGTCGTCGCCTGCGCGCTGGTCGATGTCGACAAGCGCCTCTTGATCGCGCAGCGGCCGCAGGGGAAGACGCTCGCGGGTCTCTGGGAATTTCCCGGCGGCAAGATCGAGCCCGGCGAGCGGCCGGAAGCGACGCTGATCCGCGAACTGCATGAGGAGATCGGCATCGTCGTCCAGGAAGCCTGCCTGGCGCCGCTGACCTTTGCCAGCCACGCCTATGACGATTTTCATCTCTTGATGCCGCTCTATGTCTGCCGGCGATGGGACGGCGAGGTGATCGCGCGCGAAGGCCAGAAACTGGCCTGGGTCCGCGCCAACAAGCTGCGCGACTACCCGATGCCGCCGGCGGACATTCCGCTGATCCCGCATCTGATCGATCTCTTGATGTAACTGATGCGTCGCAGGGCGGCCCACGGTCAGGCGGGCTTTGCCGTTCCCTTGACCGCGTCCGCAAGGCTCGCTTTCGCCGAGCCCGGCCGCAACGGTTGCTGCTGGCTTTCATGTGGCGCCCAGGCTGACAGCCAGATCACATCGAAGGTGGCGCGGATGCGGCCATCGGCGTCGGCAAAGCGGTCGGCGTAGATCTGCGCCATCCGCAGCATGGTCGCCCGGCGGGTCGGCGTGCGCCGCCGCTCGACCAGGATATTGGTTGCGGCCATGCGCTTCAGATCGGCCATCAGCGCGAACGCGTGGTCGTAGCGCACCACGACGTGATCGACGTCGGTGACCGGCAGCGCCAGGCCCGCGCGCTGCAGCAGCGCGCCTAAGTCGCGCAGGTCGGCAAAAGGCGCGACCCGGGGCGAGGCGCCGCCTTCGCATTCGGCTTCCGCCGCGGCAAAGGATTGCCTGAGTTCGGTCAGCGTGTCGCCGCCGATCATGGCCGCCAATAACAGCCCGTCGGGCTTCAGGGCGCGGCGGAGCTGCGCCAGCACGCCCGGCAGATCGTTGACAAACTGCAAGGCGAGCGCCGAGACCGCGAGGTCGATCGATCCCGGCGGCAGCGGTAGCGGCTCGGCGTCTCGTTCCGGCAGGTCGACAGCGACCAGGTGGTCGACGCGTCCGGCCAAGGCGTCGCGGATCTGGGCGCCGGCGCTGCCGATATCGGCCCCCTGTCTGAATTTTCGCAGCACTGCATCGAGCCGCTCCACCATGTCAGCGGCCACGCGATCGAGCAGAAATGTCGCAGGCCCCATATGACGCGCGCGATTGAGCCGCGCGCTGAGCAGGGCGCGGTCGAACAAGCGGGGCGGGGTCGCCATGTCGCGGCTCTCTGCCATGGCGGTTGGTACGCTAAACCTCCCTGATCTGGCAATTCCGCGCCGATCTGGGCGGGAAATGGTCGGAGGAGATCCCATTCCTTGTTTCCCGTGCCGTGCCGCAGGCTTCGAATCCAAATAGACTCTAAAAAGATACTTTTCAGTACCTCGATTAGCGGCTAGCTTTTGGGCATGGCCACTGAAAAAGCCGAAACCGACCGTGTTCCGATTACGTTGGCGCTCTCCACCATTGGCTATCTCGAAAAGCTGGTGAGGCAGGGCACCCACGGCACCAGCGTTCCCGGCGTCGCAAGGACCCTGATCGAGGAAGGCATTCGGCTCGCCATCAAGGACGGGCTGCTTTCGATCCGCGACAACGGCAAGACGCCATGATGGGGACCGCGTGCGGGTTCGGACGACAGCGAGACCAAGGGGATTGAGATCACAGGCAACTTGGAAACATCCCGATGCTCGGCAACGAACTCACCTGGACTGATGAACGCGTGGAACGCCTGAAAGCCCACTTTCAAGCGGGCTTGACCTGCCGCCAGATCGCCGACGACATCGGGGTGAGCCGTAACGCCGTGATCGGCAAGCTGTCGCGTCTCAATCTGACTCGTAAGAAAACCGGCCGGGCACGACAGGCGCGCCAGGATGTCGCGAAGGAGCGACGTCCGAAAGCCGGGCCAAGGCAACAATACCTGATGCTCCGCATATTGTACGCGGAGCCCGCGCCGCTCGCCGATGACGAGCCGATCCACAGCGAGCACTGCTGCTCCCTGTTCGAGTTGAGCGAGGCGAGGTGCCGCTGGCCGATCAGCACTCCGGGCGCCGCGGATTTCTGTTTCTGCGGCAACCCGCCGGTCGAGGGCCTGCCCTACTGTGCCGGTCACAGCCGGATGGCTTATCGGCCGGGTTCTCGGGCACGCGTCATACGGGGCTAACGAGGCTTATGCGCCCTTGAGCGCCGCGCCGGCCGGCGCTAGCGTTGCGCGCATGGACCATCGGCCATCTCCGTCGCACTTCATCGCAAGCCAGCTGCGCGGCGCGGTCAGCGCGTGCCGGGGTGCGTGGTCGCATGCCGCAAAACTCGCGCTCGACATCGCGCTGCCGACGTTATGTGTGGCCTGCCGCGAACCGGTCGATGGCGAGGGCGTCTGCGCCGCCTGTTGGGCCAAGCTGTCGTTTATCGCCCCGCCGTTCTGCCCCCGGCTCGGCATTCCCTTTGTCTATGATCCCGGCGAGGGGTTGCTGTCGATGGAAGCCATCGCCAATCCGCCGGCCTACGCGCGGGCCCGCGCCGCGGTGCGCTACGACGATGTCGCGAAGACGCTGGTACATGCGCTGAAATACCAGGACCGCACCGATCTCGCTCCGACCATGGGCCGCTGGATGGCGCGGGCCGGGCGCGAATTTCTGGAAGATGCCGACCTGCTGGTGCCGGTGCCGCTGCACTGGCGCCGCGGCTGGAGCCGCCGCTATAACCAATCAGGCGCGCTGGCACGCGCGATCGAACGCCAAAGCGGCGTCAAGGTCGCCTCCGAAGCGCTGCGGCGGATCCGCCCGACCCAGCAGCAGATCGGACTGAACCGAACGCAGCGCGCCAGCAACGTCCAGGGCGCCTTCAAGGTCGCCAGCCACAGGCAGTCCGAGATTCAAGGAGCCCGGGTCATTCTCGTCGACGATGTCTTGACTTCCGGCGCCACCATTGATGCCTGTGCGCGGGCGCTGCTCCGAGCCAAGGCTGCCTCGGTCGACGTGCTGGTGTTTGCGCGGGTTGTGGATACCCACAAAGCTCCCATATAATTGTCGGATTGAACCCCGAGCCGAGCTTCAGATGACTGCCGCCATTGAAATCTACACCCGTCCGGGCTGCGGCTATTGCAGCGCCGCCAAGTCGCTTTTGTTGCGCAAAAAGGCCGCGTTCACCGAGCATGATATGGCGACCGATCCAGCGATTCGCCAGCAGATGTGGGAGCGCGCCGGCGCAGGCTCGACCTTTCCGCAGATCTTCATCGGCACCATTCATGTCGGCGGCTGCGATGAGCTCTATGCGCTCGACCGTGCCGGCAAGCTGGATGCGTTGCTGGCAGGCGAAAAGGCCAATTGATGAGCACCGACTTGAGCTTTACCGCCGCCATGGTGCAGATGCGCACCGGATTGTTGCCCGAGCCCAGCCTCGAGCAGGGAACCAAGCTGATCCGCGAGGCGGCGGCAGCGGGCGCGGATTATGTCCTCACCCCCGAGGTGAGCAACATGATGCAGCTCAATCGCAAGGCGCTGTTCGAACAATTGGCCAATGAAGAGGACGATCGTTCGCTGAAAGCCTACCGGGCGCTGGCCGGAGAATTAAAAATCCATCTCCATGTCGGCTCGCTGGCGCTGCGCGCTTCGCCGGATAGGGCCGTCAACCGCTCGTTCCTGATTGGGCCCGATGGGGCGGTGATCGCGAGCTATGACAAGATCCATATGTTCGACATCGATCTGCCCGATGGCGAGAGCTACCGCGAATCCGCCAATTATCAGCCCGGCGAAACCGCGGTGATATCCGACCTGCCGTGGGGTCGGATCGGTCTGACGATCTGCTACGATGTGCGTTTTCCGGCGCTCTATCGGGCGCTCGCCGAAAGCGGGGCATCGTTCCTGACCGTGCCCTCCGCCTTCACCCGCAAGACCGGAGAAGCGCACTGGCACACGCTGTTGCGTGCCCGCGCCATCGAGACCGGCTGCTTTGTATTCGCCGCAGCGCAAGCGGGCCTTCACGAGAACAATCGCGAGACCTATGGCCACTCGCTGATCGTCGATCCCTGGGGCACCATACTGGCCGAAGGCGGGGTCGAGCCGGGCATCTTCATGGCGAAGATTGATCCGGCCAAAGTCGAGACCGCGCGCAAGGCGGTGCCGTCGCTGCAGCACGGCAGACGTTTCAGCGTCGCCGATGCCAGGAACGGTCCCGAGTACCTGCACCTGGTGCGGGGATCGGTATGATCCGCTACTCGCTGCAATGCGAGCGTGGCCATGCCTTCGAAAGCTGGTTTCAAAGCTCCTCCACCTATGATTCACAGGTCAAACGCAAGCTGGTGAGCTGTCCGGCCTGCGGCTCGGTCAAGGTGGAAAAGGCCATCATGGCCCCACGAATTGTCAGCAAGAGGGGCCGCGACAGCGCTGTGCCGGTACCGGCACAGCCGCCATCTGCACCGGCACCCGCTTTGCCTGCCGAAGTCCCGTCAGGCGCATCGACGCCGCTGTTGCTGGCGCAGGAACGGGAGTTGCGCGCCAAACTTCGGGAGTTGCGGGACCATATCGTGAAGAACGCCGATAATGTCGGCGAGCGTTTCCCGACCGAGGCCCGCAAGATGCATTACGGCGATATCGAACACCGCCCGATCTATGGCGAGGCCTCGCCGGACGAAGCCCGCGCTCTGATCGAGGAAGGCGTCGAAGTCTCGCCGCTGCCGGTACTGCCAGAGGATAGGAATTGATTTCCGTCGCCCCTGGCGAGCAACCGGCGTCGCGCGCCTCCAATCCCCCGGGAGGGCGCTAGACCGAAACCAATAGAGCTACGCCGATCACGATCAGCGCGATGCCGGCGAGCTCGCGGACCGACAGCGGCTGCTTGAACGAGTAATAGGCCACGGCTTGCGCGAACAAGACTTCGACCAGCGCCAGCGTGCGGACATTGGCGGCCGCCGTCAGCGCAAAGGCCAGGAACCAGAACTGGGAGGCGAACGCACCCATGAAGCCCGCGAAGACGGAGGGCCTCCACAGTCCCAAAATTTTCCGCAGCACGTCGGGGGCCCGCGCCAGCAGATAGATCGACAGCACCAGCGTCTGCATCAACAGCCCAAACACCAGCGTGAATGAGGCTGCCGTCACAAACGATACGTGGGGCACCACGATGACAGCGCCGCGAAAGCCGACCGCGGACAGCGCGAATGCCGCGGCCGCGCCGAGACCGAGCAGCGTTGGTTTCAGATCGGTAAATCCTTTCGCTGCACCGGGCCGCAGCGCGGCGATCACGACACCGCTGGTCGCGATCAGGATGGCGATTACCTTCAGAACCGTCAAATGATCGCCGAGAAAGACAAAACCGAAGATCGCGGTCTGGATCGCCTCGGTCTTCAGATAGGCCGTCGTTACCACGAACGAGCGGTCGTTCATGGCGAGCAGCATCATGCCGGTGGCAACGATCTGGCAGAGCGCGCCGAGCAACAGCCACGGCCAGAACACTGCCGTCGGCCACGGAATGTGGTCTCCGGTCGCGGCCAGCACGACCGCGAAAAACACAAGCGAGAACGGAAAGCCGAACAGGAAGCGGATATTGGTGGCGCCCCAGGTGCCGAGCGGTCCGGTCAATTGCCGCTGCATGGCATTGCGCGCCACCTGCCCGAGCGCCGCGGTGATGGTGAAAGGTATCCAGAGCGAGGCGATGGCGGGCATGGGGAGGCGGTGATGCGGGCGGGAGGGCGGGCTTGTCGGCAGCTACGCCTGTTCGGCCACCACCATGTAGTTGACGTCCATGTCCGAGGACAGGCTCCAGCGGTCCGCGAATGGACTATAGACCACACCTGCCTGGTCGGTGATGACAAGCTTGTTGTTGGCGAGGTGATCGGCGAGTTCGGCGGGGGTGACGAACTTCTCCCATTGGTGGGTGCCGCGCGGCAGCCAGCGCAGAACATATTCCGCGCCGACGATGGCGAGCGCAAAACTCTTCCAGTTGCGGTTCAGGGTCGAGATCACCATCATGCCGCCGGGCTTCAGCATCGCCGCGCAGCGATTGAGGAACAGGCCGACATCGGCGACGTGCTCGACCACTTCCATCGCCAGCACGATGTCGAAGCGCTCACGCACGTCCATCTCTTCGACGGTGGTGCAGCGATAGTCGATCGACAGGTGCCCCTTGTCGGCGTGCAGGCGCGCCGCCGCGATGTTCTTGTCGGAAGGATCGACGCCGATGACCTGGGCGCCGAGACGGGTGAACGGTTCGCACAACAGGCCGGCGCCGCAGCCGATATCGAGCAGACGCAGGCCGGAAAGACAGTTCAGGCTTTTGACGTTGCGCTCGAACTTGCGGCAGGCGGCGTCGCGGATATAGGTCAGTCGCAGCGGATTGATCTTGTGCAGCGGCGCCATCTTGCCGTTGGGGTCCCACCATTGCTCCGACAGCTTTGAAAACTTCGCGATTTCGGCGGGGTCTACCGTGGATGCCGGGGCGCCCGAGGCATCGGCGGGAGGATTTTGTTGCATGGCCATGGATGACGCGCCGCTCCTATCGCGCGGTGATGAAGTTGCGAAACGCCAGCGGCGACGCGATGGTGGAGATGGTTTCTTTGCCCTCGCCGACGCCGAGAATGGTGACGTCGCCATAGTTGAGCATACGACCGAGGATGCTCTGATTGACGTCAACGCTTTCGACCTTGTCGAGGCTCATCTCAAATGTTCGACGTTTGATGAAGCCGGTCTTGTGGACGACGCGAAGATTGGTGACGTCGGTTTCGGTCGTCCAGCGATGGAACCATGCCCTGAAGGTCCAGTAAAGGGCCGCGATCGCGACTACCGACGCGGCCGACAGGCACAACAGCACGATACCCTCGGTCGTGGTGGCGCGCGACAGCACCAGCAAGACGATGGCAACGATCCAGGCCGCGATCGCCGGCCAATAGAAGATCCAGTGCGCATTGGTCGAATAGAGCACCTTCTCGCCGGGCTGCAGGATGTCGTCGATGTAACGCCCCATAGTTCGGCCTCAATTAACCCTACGCCACGATCCGGCCGTCAGTTCCCGGCGGAAGCCGGAACCCGGCTGCTTGCCGGAATCGGCGCCGTTATGTATACGCGCCTTTTGACCCACGCGCCTTCATTTCCGCGCGGGTCACATACCTTAACTCTTCAGGGAATGCACCCGTCGTCATGGGCCGCCTCGTGATGAAATTCGGCGGCACATCCGTCGCCAACATCGACCGCATCCGCAACGTGGCGCGGCACGTCAAGCGCGAGGTCGATGCCGGCCATGACGTCGCCGTGGTGGTTTCCGCGATGGCCGGCAAGACCAATGAACTGGTGGAATGGTGCCGCGAGGCCTCACCAATGCATGATGCACGCGAATACGACGCGGTCGTGGCTTCCGGCGAGCAGGTCACGGCCGGGCTGTTGGCGATCGCGCTGCAGGCGATCGGCATCCAGGCCCGCTCCTGGCAGGGCTGGCAGGTGCCGATCAGGACCAGCGACGCCCACGCCTCGGCGCGGATTCTCGAGATCGATGGCAAAGAGCTGATCAACCGGTTCAGGGACCGCAAGGAGGTCGCCGTCGTCGCGGGCTTCCAGGGCATCAACCCGCAGACCGGTCGGATCACCACGCTCGGGCGCGGCGGCTCGGATACCTCGGCGGTGGCGCTTGCCGCTGCGGTTCACGCCGACCGCTGCGATATCTACACCGACGTCGATGGCGTTTATACCACCGACCCGCGCGTGGTCCCGAAAGCGCGGCGGCTCGACAAGATCGCGTTCGAGGAGATGCTGGAACTGGCGTCGCAGGGCGCCAAGGTGCTGCAGGTACGCTCGGTAGAACTTGGCATGGTGCACAACATGCCCGTGTTTGTCCGCTCCAGTTTCGACAAGCCTGAGGATATCGACCCCCACGGCACGCCGCCGGGCACGCTGATCTGCAGCGAGGAGGAGATCATGGAAAGCCACGTCGTCACCGGCATCGCCTTTTCCAAGGACGAAGCCCAGATTTCCGTTCGCCAGATCCAGGACAAGCCGGGGGTCGCTGCCTCGATCTTCGGTCCGCTGGCGGAGGCCAATATCAACGTCGACATGATCGTGCAGAATGTCTCCGAGGACGGTGCCACCACCGATCTGACCTTCACCGTTCCGGCCTCGGATTATGTCAGGGCCCGCGAGACCATTACCTCGGCCAAGGACCATATCGGCTACATCAGGCTCGACAGCGCTACCGACGTCGCCAAGGTCTCGGTGATCGGCAGCGGCATGCGCAGCCACGCCGGGGTAGCCGCCCAGGCGTTCGCGGCCCTCGCCGCGCGCAACATCAACATCCGCGCCATCACCACCTCCGAGATCAAGTTCTCGGTGCTGATCGACGCCGCCTATACCGAACTGGCGGTACGCACGCTGCATACGCTCTATAAGCTCGACCAGCTTTAGAAGATTTTCCCCCGGCCGTCCGGTTGCCTGGCATAACCTGATAATAGCCCTGTCAACCGCGCCCAGGGGTTTCTGGCAGGTGTTTTGCTTGGCAAAACAAGCCTCAATTCGCTATACGGCCTGATGGATGGACTGCCGCGAACGGTGCCACTGTTTTGGCTCAGCCGATGCGGCCGGCTTTTGGCGTTTGCGGCGGCGCCGAATGAATAAAATTGTTGTTTTTCTTGAGCTTAACGCCAGGCGCCGGCCGCCCGGCGCGCTGACCACGCCGGAGAGGATGTTAGCACATGCGGAGCGCGTCGGGAGGTCCCCGCGTCTTGTTGAGACGGCTCCGCGAAACCATGGCGGAGCAGGTCTCAGCCCAGGAGCGGCTGGACAAGATCGTGGTGCTGATCGCGGCCAATATGGTGGCCGAGGTTTGCTCGACCTACGTGTTGCGGGTCGACAACACGCTTGAGCTCTACGCCACCGAGGGTCTCAACCGCGGGGCCGTCCATAGGACCGTCCTGAACGCGCATGAGGGCCTGGTCGGCCTGGTGGCCAGCGAGGCAACCCCGCTTAATCTGAGCGACGCGCAAAGCCATCCGGCATTCTCGTTCCGCCCCGAGACCGGCGAAGAAATCTACCACTCCTTCCTCGGCGTTCCGATCCTGCGGGCCGGCAATACGCTGGGCGTGCTGGTGGTGCAGAACCGCGCCAAGCGCACCTATGTCGAGGAAGAGGTCGAGGCGCTGCAGACCACCGCCATGGTGCTGGCAGAGATGATCGCCTCGGGTGAATTGTCCGCGTTGGCACAGCCCGGTGCCGAGCCGGCGGCGCGGCACTCGGTGCACAAGACCGGCGCGATACTGTCCGACGGCATTGCGCTTGGCCACGTCGTGCTGCATGAGCCCCGCGTCGTCATCACCAATTACATCGCCGAAGAGCTGCCGAAAGAGATCAAGCGGCTGGACACCGCATTGGCCAAGCTGCGCGCCGATCTCGATCGCATGCTGGAGCGCGGCGACGTGGCCGAAAGCGGCGAGCACCGCGACGTGCTGGAAGCCTACCGCATGTTCGCCCACGACCACGGCTGGTCGCATCGGCTGCACGAGGCGGTCGCTACCGGCCTGACCGCGGAGGCCGCCGTCGAGCGCGTGCAGTCCGACACCAGGGCGCGCATGCTGCGTTCCACCGACCCTTACCTGCGCGACCGCCTGCATGACCTCGAGGATCTCGGCCATCGGCTGATGCGGCAGCTGGCGGGTCAGGACCACGCGCCTTCGCGCGAACTGTTGCCCGACAACGCCATCCTGATCGCGCGCGCGATGGGGCCCGCGGCGCTGCTCGACTATGACCGCAAGAGATTGCGTGGCTTGGTGCTGGAAGAAGGCACCGCCAATTCGCACGTCTCGATCGTGGCCCGCGCACTCGGCATCCCGGCCGTCGGCGAAGTGCCGAACGCGCCGGGCATCGCCGATCCCGGCGACGCCATCATCGTCGACGGCACCTCGGGCTCGATCTACGTCCGCCCCTCGGCGGAGATCGAGCAGGCCTATGCCGAGCGGGTTCGGGTTCGCGCCCGTCGGCAGGCGCAATATTCGGCGCTGCGCGACAAGCCCTGCGCCACCAAGGACGGCCAGCCGATCGAATTGATGATCAACGCCGGCCTGGCCATCGATCTGCCGCACATCGACGATACCGGCAGCGCGGGTATCGGCCTGTTCCGCACCGAGCTGCAGTTCATGGTTGGCCAGAGCCTGCCGCGTTCCAGTGACCAGCTGGCGCTGTACCGCGCAGTGCTGGATGCGGCCGGTTCGAAACCCGTGACCTTCCGGACGCTCGATATCGGCGGCGACAAGGCGCTGCCCTATATGGAGACCGTGATCGAGGAAAATCCCGCGCTCGGATGGCGTGCGATCCGGCTCGGGCTTGACCGGCCCGGCCTGCTGCGCGGTCAGATCCGCGCACTTTTGCGCGCCGGCGGCGGCCGTGCGCTGCGCATCATGTTTCCGATGATTACCGAAGTCGCCGAATTCGATGCCGCCAAGGCGATTGTGGAGCGCGAACTGACCTATCTGCGCCAGCATGGCCATGCCTTGCCGGAACGCATCGACGTCGGCACCATGGTGGAGGTTCCGGCCCTGCTCTATCAGCTCGACGAACTCCTGAAGAAAGTCGATTTCGTCTCGGTGGGGTCCAACGACCTGTTTCAGTTCCTGTTCGCGGTTGATCGCGGCAATGCCAAGGTCTCCGAACGGTTCGACACCATGTCCGCGCCGATCCTGCGGGCGCTGCGCGATATCGTGGTGAAGGCCAACGCCGCGAAAAAATCCGCCTCGCTGTGCGGCGAGATGGCGTCAAAGCCGATCGGCGCCTTGGCGCTGATCGCGCTGGGCTACCGTTCGCTGTCGCTTTCGGCAACCGCCCATGGGCCGGTCAAGGCGATGATCCTCGATCTCGACGTCAACAAAGCCGAAGCCGTGATGGGCCCGCTTTTGGATGCGCCCGCCGGAAGCGTATCGATCCGCCAGAAGCTGACCGAATTCGCCGAAGCCGAAGGGTTATCGTTGTAGCGAGGCTTCGGTCCGTACAACGACGCCCGTTTTGCCATTCGAGATCGCTGCCATGTCGATGCTACCCGAGGCCAAACTTGACGTTCTGCTGGCGCACCACGCCTCGCTCGAGGCGCAGGTTCTCGGCCAGGTCAATGCCGAAAACTATGTGCGGATCACCCGCGAGCTGGCCGAGCTCAATCCGCTGATCGACGCCGTGAAGGCCTACCGGGCCGTCAGTGCCGAAATTGCCGGCATCGAGGCGCTGATCGAGGATCCCGCAACCGAGACCGAGATGCGCGCCATGGCGGAAGCCGAGCGCGAGACGCTCAAAGCGCGCAGCCTGGAATTGGCGCAACAGATCCGCGTCGCGCTGTTGCCCAAGGACGCCATGGACGAGCGCAACGTCGTGCTGGAAATCCGCGCCGGCACCGGCGGCGACGAGGCCGCATTGTTTGCCGGCGACCTGTTCCGGATGTACGAGCGTTTCGCCGCCTTGCAGGGCTGGAAGGTCGAGGTGATCTCCTTGAGCGAGGGCACCATGGGCGGCTACAAGGAAATCATTGCCGAGGTCAGAGGGCGCGGGGCGTTCGCGAAACTGAAATTCGAATCCGGCGTGCACCGGGTGCAGCGCGTGCCCGATACCGAGACACAGGGCCGGATCCACACCTCGGCGGCCACGGTTGCGGTACTGCCCGAGGTCGAGGAGGTCGATGTCGAGATCAAGAGCGATGACTTGCGGATCGAGACCATGCGCTCGCAGGGCGCCGGCGGCCAACACGTCAACAAGACCGAATCGGCGATCCGCATTACCCACCTTCCGACCGGCATCGTAGTCAACATGCAGGACAGCCGCTCCCAGCACAAGAACCGGGCCTCGGCCATGAACATCCTGCGCTCGCGCATCTATGACGCTGAACGTCAGCGCATCGACGCGGTGCGTTCGGCGGATCGTCGCGAGAAGGTCGGGTCCGGCGACCGCTCGGAGCGCATTCGTACCTATAATTTCCCGCAAGGCCGCGTTACCGATCACCGGATCAATCTCACGCTCTATAAGCTGCCGCAGGTGATGTCGGGCGAAGGGCTGAGCGAACTGATCGATGCGCTGACCACCGAGTATCAGGCCGCGCAGCTCGCCGCCCAGGGCGCCGCGGCGTGAGCAAAATACGCGGCATCGCTGCGAACGCCGCGGTGGCAGGCAGGTTCGTGTTGAGAATCATGTGGACGCCTCGTGACTGAACCACTCGTTGGCCCAACCGTGGAAAGTGCGAGGCGTTCGCTCACCGCGCGATTCAAAGCCGGCCGGCTCGATTCGGCCGAAATCGATGCCCGGATCTTGGTCGGTGCCGTGCTGGGACTTGATCTCACCGGCCTCGTCGTGGCGGCCAACCGGCCGCTCGCGGCGGATGAGCAGGCGCGCCTGGAGAACTATGCGCGCCGTCGTCTCGCCGCCGAGCCGGTCGCACGCATCCTCGGGGTCAAGGAATTCTGGGGACTTCCGCTGCAACTCTCGGCCGCGACGCTGGTGCCGAGATCCGACACCGAGACGGTGGTCGAGTTGGCGCTGGAGAAGCTGCACGCCATGTCCGGTCAGGATCGCGCACTGCGGATCGTCGACATCGGTACTGGCACGGGCGCGATTTTATTGGCGCTGCTGTCTGAATTGCCGCTCGCCTATGGGATCGGTACAGATCTCAGTGTAGCGGCGTTGCGAACGGCGTATGGCAATGCTGCCCGCCTGGGACTCGCCGATCGCGCTCATTTCGTGGCCAGCGATTACGCTGCGGCACTGTCGGGCCCTTTCGATCTGCTCGTCTCGAACCCGCCCTATATCCGTTCGGCTGAAATTGCGGATCTGGCGCCGGAGGTGCGCGACCACGATCCGCGTTCTGCGCTGGACGGTGGCGCAGATGGGCTTGTCGCCTATCGCACGCTCATTCCGCAAGCCCTGCGGCTGCTGGCATCCGGTGGCAGCCTCGTTGTGGAAGCAGGACAAGGGCAAAGCGGCAACATTGAAGGATTGATGACCGCGGCGGGATTAACGCTCGACGGTCCTGCGAAAGTCGATCTGGCAGGCATTCGGCGGGCGGTCGCCGGTCGAAAATTGCCCCCGTAAAGCCTTATTGGCTTAAAAAAAACCACTTGGAATATTGCTCGAGAGCGACTAGGTTCCGCTCACGAAATCGGTCCAGGGATTTCTGGCCCCGTAAATGCCCTTTAGGGATATTGCGGGTAGCGGCCAGGGTTCGCTAAGGCGAGAGCCCGCCCCGAGTGAAAGGTTCCAAGACGCAGGTCCACTTGAGCGCGATGGCCGACAGAGCTGCGCTGCCTCCGACCGCAAAGTGAACGAAAGCCTGAATTTGCGCTTGATTACTCACGCGAGAGATCTTTGCTTGTTTTGGCAGGCGGATTGATTTGATGCAGCCGGCGACGTTTGCTGGGCTGCGGAGGAGCGCGTCTCTATTGACCGCGACGTACGGCGAAATCTGTCTGGAATTGAACTGTACCGCGGTTCGGCACGCGTGATGTCTGCCGGAATCGGGCAAGGCAGCCAATTGCGTTAAATCCAGGTTAATCGAGACTTAAGGCTGGTAACTTCAGGGCTGGGACAAAGGCAAGACATGAGAAACGGTCAGAACAACAATAAGCGGATGCGTAACCGGAACAACAATAATAATAACAATAACAATAACAACAACCGGCGCGGCCAGAACCCGATGACCCGGGTGTTCGAATCCAATGGGCCCGACATCAAGATTCGCGGCACCGCATCGCACGTCGCGGAAAAATATGTGCAACTGGCGCGCGATGCGCGCTCTTCCGGCGATCCGGTCGCAGCCGAGAACTACTATCAGCACGCCGAGCATTATTTCCGGCTGATTGCCGCCGCTCAGGAACAGTTCCGTCAGAACCAGCCGCAGCCGCGCACCGAGAATGAAATGTCGCCGGAAGATGGCGACGAGGAAAGCGAAGGCTTTTCACATTTCGGACAGGAGCCCGGCTTTGTGCCGGTGCAGCCGCAGCCATTCTTACCCCGCGACGGCGGCCCGCGCGATCACCAGCGCGATTCTCAGCCCTATCAGCCGCGCGACCAGCAACAGCCGCGCGAGCATCGTCCGCAATTCCAGCCGCAACCGCAGCCGCAACCGCAACCAGTGATCCCCGATAACGTCAGTGTCGATCGCCTGCCGTCATTCATCACCGGGCCGCAGCCCCAGATCAGTACAGCGCCAGGTGGTTTTGAAAGCGGCGGCGGGGAGCGCTTTCCGCGGCGCCGCCGCCGGCCGCACGGACCACGCCCCGAAGGTATGGTCGCCCCAACGCCGTCGGGGCCGGGCGACGATTTCAACCCAGGCAACGAGTAAGGCAGTCAACCGCGCAGTGACGCCGCAACCGGTTGGCCAAACGCTGCCGTTCTTCTGAGGAACTTCCCCGCGAATAGGGACACGGATTTGGCGTCGGACGGCGCGAGCGTGTAGCCGTGCTTGCTCTACAAGGTTTCGTCGCGCTGCACGGAGGACGGCACCAGCACCGGTTCGAGCGCCGGGATCAGGCGCGTGCGTTCGCGCGGCGCCGGGATCGCGCGGTAGACCTGCTTGGTGGCTTCCACGATATGGACGCCCGCGAACGGCAGCGACAGCGCCGCGCCGACGCGCTCCCAGGCCATGGCGGAGCGCAGGAACCAGCCACCGGCGACCGGCGGCATGAACAGGGCCTCGCTCCACGCCGTCGGCGTGAACCAGGTCTGCCGCAGCAAGTGCGTGATCTGCGAGCGCGAATAGGGCCGGCCGTGACCGAACGGCGTATTGTCGGTACGTGTCCAGACCCCGCGCCGGTTTGGAACTACCGCCATGACGCGGCCGGACGGCGCCAGCACCCGCCAGACTTCGCGCAGCAGCCCGGCCGGATCGTCGGACATTTCCAGCGCGTGAACCATCAGGATTCGGTCGACCGCAGCGTCCGGCAGCGGCATCGAGAATTCATCGACCAGCGTCGCCAGTGTCGGCCGCGCGGTCGGCCATTTCAAAACCCCCTGCGCTGCCGGCATGAAGGCGATGCAGCGTTCGGAGTCCTCGCGAAAAAGGCCGAGATAGGGGGTAGGATAGCCGAGCCCAAGAACCCGCTGGCCGCTGGCGTTCGGCCAGCGCGCGTGAATGCCACGATTGATCAGCCGCCGCGCCACGATGCCGAGGCGCTGGGAGTAGAAATCGCGGAGGTCGATGACGTCGATGGTCATGACGCCAATGTAACACGGCGTCGCCGGGCAAGGTGGGCGGAATATTGCATTGCCCCATGAGCCTGAAGGCCATATTTCATGGACCGAGCTCGGGGGCGAAACCGCCGCCTTGGCCGGGCCCCTGTTCCAGAACAGGGAGCCGGCTTGGGATCGCTAACCCTGGGGTTCGAAGCATTTTCATCGGCACCGGGATGGCCGGAAAATGCTGACCTAGATCACGGAGATATTATGGCTGCAGACATCCGCCTGTTCCCCTGCCTTACCGATAATTTCGGCTACCTGATCCACGACCCTGAGACCCAGGCGACCGCTTCGATCGATGCACCGGAAGCCGCGCCGATTATCGCCGCGCTGGATCGCGAAGGCTGGACCCTGACCGATATTCTGGTCACCCATCATCATGGCGATCATGTCGGCGGCATCGCCGAGCTGAAGCAGAAATACAACTGCCGGGTGGTCGGGCCGCGCGACAAGTCCGCCAAGATCGCCAATGTCGATTTGCGCGTCGGTCAGGGCGATGTCGTCAAGGTCGGCAGCCTGCTGGCGCGGGTGCTGGAAACGCCAGGCCATACGCTCGACCACTTGAGCTACGTGTTCGACAACGACAAGGCACTGTTCGCGGCCGATACCCTGTTCTCGATCGGCTGCGGACGGGTGTTCGAGGGCAACTATCCGATGATGTGGGATTCCCTCTTGAAACTGCGCGCGTTGCCCGACGATTTCAAACTCTATTGCGGCCACGAATATACCGCTGCAAACGTCAAATTCGCGCTCACCGTAGAGCCCGAAAATTCCGCTTTGAAGGCGCGCGCCGAGGCCGTGACGCGGCTGCGTGCCGCAGGCAAGCCGACGATACCGTCGCTGCTTGGCGAAGAGAAACGGGCCAACGTGTTCCTGCGCGCGGATGAGCCGTCGGTCGCGGCCAGCGTCCGGATGAAGGGCAGAAGTCCCGCGGAAGTGTTTGGCGAGTTGCGCGAACGGAAAAACAAGTCCTGATGACGTCCTCGCCCACCGCCGCCGACATCATCGCACGGCTTGAATTGCTGCCGCATCCCGAAGGTGGTCATTATCGCGAGACCTTTCGCGATCGTAACTGCGATGCGCAGCGGCGCGCGCGATCGACCGCCATCTATTTCCTGCTGGCGCGCGGGGATCGCTCGCACTGGCATCGCATCGATGCGGTGGAGGTGTGGCATTACTATGCCGGCAGCGCGCTCAGCCTACGGATCGCGGACGATCGCGGCCAGCGCAGCGTCAGGCTTGGCCCCGATCTCGCCGCGGGCGAAGAGCCGCAGGCGATCGTACCGGTGCGGGCCTGGCAATCAGCTGAATCCATCGGCGACTGGACGCTGGTCGGGTGCACGGTGGCGCCGGGATTTGATTTTGCGGGATTCGAACTGGCGGCCAAGGGCTGGGAGCCAAGCAGCGATTGGTAGATTTGAGGGTGGGCAAAGTCATCGGTCGCGCGAATGCGCGTCCGATAGCGTGCCCACCAGTTCCGTTAACGATAAGACCGACGGTGGGTACGGCGCGAAGAGGCGCCTTTGCCCGCCCTACACCCCGGGCTAATCGCGCCTGAAGGCGAGCATATCCTTGGCCGCGATCAAGCCTCCGCCGCCGATCAGCAGGGCTGAGATCGCGATGCTGGCGCTGGGTCTAGCATAGCCGGCCAGCACCAGAAAGCCGGTCGACAACAGCGGCGTGGCGTAGGACGCGGCGCCGAGCACACGGATATCGCCGCGCTTCATGCCGATGTCCCAAGCATAGAATGCGGCGCCGACAGGACCGATGCCGAGCGCCGTGATCGCCAGCCATTGCCCCGAGTTGTCGGGCCAAACCGTGACTTCGACCAGTCCATGCACCACGGCTGCGAGCAGCGCGGTGGCGAAACAAAAGCCCGCCACCGCATCGGTCGGGACTGCCTTGAGCCGGCGCGACATCACCGAGTAGGAGGCCCACACGAAGGCTGCGACCAAGGCCGCGAGCAGTCCAGGCAACTGGCCGGGGGCGAATGGCTGGCTGCGGCTGCCGGCGAGCAACACGACCGTGCCGGCAAGTCCGAGCAGGGCGCCAATGACATGGTGCGGTGCCAGTCGCTCGTCCGGCAGCAGAGATGAAAACAGCACGATCAAGAGCGGCCAGAGATAGTTCAGGAGGCCGGCCTCCGCCGGAGGCGCAAAGCGCAGCGCGAGAAAATACAGCGCGTGATAACCGAACAGGCCGCCGACCCCGACCATCCACGCGGCGGGCCGCTGCCGCCAGGCAGAGATCGCCTCCGGCCGCCCGATCCAGGTCAGCGATCCGACCAGCGCGCCGATCGCAAAGGTCGTCGCAGCCAGCTGAAAGGCCGGAATCTTCCCCGTCGCCACCGTCAAGACCGCGAGCAGCGACCACATCAGGATCGCCGTCAGTCCGATCAGCGTCGCGCCGCGAGGAGACCGGGCGATCACACCATATATTGTCCGCCGTTGACCGAGAGCGTCGAGCCGGTCATGGCGCCCGCCTCGTCGGCGGCGAGAAACAGAACGGCGCGGGCAATTTCCTCGGGCTCGCCGAGCCTGCCCACCGGGATCAGCGGCAGGATGCTCTTTTCCAGCACATCCTTCGGCACCGCCTGCACCATCTCGGTATTGATATAACCCGGGCAGATCACATTGACGGTGATGCCGGTCTTGGCATTCTCCAGGGCGAGCGCCTTGGTGAAACCGATATCGCCGGCCTTCGCCGCCGAATAATTGACCTGGCCGAACTGGCCCTTCTGGCCATTGATCGAAGAGATATTGATGACGCGGCCGAATTTGCGGGCTCGCATGCCCTCGATGACCTGGCGGGTCATGTTGAACAGCGAACCGAGATTGGTGTTGATGACGGCGGTCCACTGCTCGACCGTCATCTTGTGGAAGGCGCCATCCCTGGTAATGCCGGCATTGTTGATGAGGACCTCGACCGGGCCGAGCTCCGCCTCGACCTTTTTGACGCCGGCAGCGCAGGCATCGAATGAGCTGACGTCCCATTTAAAGACGGGTATGCCGGTTTCGGCGTTGAATTTCTCCGCCGCGGCGTCGTTGCCGCCGTAGTTGGCCGCGACCCGATAGCCGCCGGCCTTCAGCGCCTTGCTGATCGCAGCTCCGATGCCCCTCGTACCGCCCGTCACCAATGCCACACGTGCCATGTCGAATCCTTCCCTTGGGTCACTTTTGAACTGAGGCTTTTTGTAGTGCCGAATAAAGCGGGCCGCTTGACCAACATCAAGAATAAAAACGCCCGGACGTGAAGTCCGGGCGTTTCTTAACCTGCTACGCCTTGGCCGCGCGCCGTTGTATTGATCCCGCGTCGCATCCGCGATCGTCGCTCAATCTAATCGCGGGCGATGCACATCGCGATGCCCATGCCGCCGCCGATGCACAGCGTGGCGAGCCCCTTCTTGGCATCGCGCTTCTGCATTTCGTGCAACAGCGTCACCAGCACGCGCGCGCCGGAGGCGCCCACGGGATGGCCGATCGCAATCGCGCCGCCATTGACGTTGACCTTGCCGGTATCCCAGCCAAGGTCCTTGTTGACCGCGCAGGCCTGCGCCGCGAATGCCTCATTGGCCTCGATCAGGTCCAAATCGCCCACGCTCCAACCGGCCTTCTTGAGCGCCGTGCGAGACGCCGGAATCGGCCCGGTGCCCATGATCTTGGGATCGACGCCGGCCTGGCCCCACGAAACGATGCGCCCCAGCACGGTCCGGCCTTCCTTGGCGGCCTGCTTGGCAGTCATCAGCACTACCGCGGCGGCGCCGTCATTGATGCCCGAGGCGCTGCCGGCGGTCACGGTGCCATCCTTCTCGAAGGCCGGCTTGAGCTTGCCCATGGCTTCCAGCGTCGCCCCATGGCGGGGATATTCGTCGGTGTCGACAATGATGTCGCCCTTGCGTGACTTGATCGTCACCGGGGTAATCTCGTTTTTGAACTTGCCGGCCTTCTGCGCGCTCTCGGCCTTGTTCTGCGAGGCGACGGCGAACTCGTCCTGCTGGGCGCGGGTGATCTGATATTGGCGGGCGACGTTCTCGGCGGTGTTACCCATGTGGTAGCCATTGAAGGCATCCCACAACCCGTCCTTGATCATGGTGTCGACGAATTCAACCGCACCCATCTTGACGCCGCCGCGCAGGTATTGCGCGTGCGGGGCCATGCTCATGGATTCCTGACCGCCCGCAACCACGATGTCGGCATCGCCGTTGAGCAGGGCCTGGTAGCCCAGCGCCACCGTGCGCAAGCCGGACCCGCAGAGCTGGTTGACCCCCCAGGCCGGGACCTCCACCGGGATGCCGGCGGCGATCGAAGCCTGGCGGGCCGGGTTCTGACCCTGCGCCGCGGTCAGGATCTGACCCATGATCACCTCGGACACTCGGCCCGGCTCAACTCCTGCACGCTCCAGCGCGGCTTTGATGACGATAGCGCCGAGATCGTGGGCCGGCGTGGTGGCGAAAACTCCGTTGAAGCTGCCGACCGGAGTGCGAGCGGCGCTGACGATGACGACATCGTCTGTCATGGATATCTCCTGGGCTTGAGGGATCTTGGATTGCGGGCGGCCGGGTGGCGGACCTGTCTCTCTCACCTTATCCTGTTAACGTCGTTGAGGCATGTCAACGGCCCCAGGGCAAAATATCGTCACCGCGCATCCAAAATCGGCCGCTTGGCACTTTCGCGGGCACCGTCGGTGCGTCGTAATTAACCCTGGCGCACAAAAAGGTAGCCGGGGCGCATTGAAAATGCTTATTTTGTTGCGATGCGCTGCTGCTAAGCCCGTCGGCGAAGCCGTCGGGTTCCCCGTCCTCGGTGTGCATAATGTGAGCCCATGGCGAAACCAGACCAACCCACCACGATCAAGAAATACGCCAACCGGCGGCTCTACAATACCGGTACCAGCACCTATGTAACCCTGGAAGACCTTGCGGGGATGGTCAAAGTTGGCGAGGACTTCCTGGTCTATGATGCCAAGAGCGGCGACGACATTACGCGCTCGGTTTTGGCGCAGATCATCTTCGAACAGGAAAACAAGGCCGGGCAGAATTTGCTGCCGACCACCTTCCTGCGGCAGCTGATCCGGTTTTACGGCGACAGCATGCAGATGGTGGTGCCGAAATATCTCGAACAGTCGATCGACACGCTGACGCGCGAGCAGGAAAAATTCCGCAAGCAGCTGACCAACACCTTCAGCGGAACGCCATTCGCGCCGCTGGAGGAACACGTTCGCCGCAACATGGAATTGTTTCAGCAGACTTTCGCTATGTTCAAGCCGTTCGTGCCGCCGCGCAGCGGAACCTCAGCCGAGCCCGAAAAAACCCCGGAACCCGCTCTGGAAGAAGACAACATCGACGATCTGCGCCGGCAGATGAAAGACATGCAGGAGCGTCTGGATCGCATGTCGAAAGAGACGAAAAAGGAAGAGTGAGGGCCGCGCTTGCCCCTCCCCGGCGGACGCCGGGAGGCCGCGGTACCCCTCTATCTCAACTGACCGCCGGCACGACGGCCCCGGTCCGGGTGCGCCAGGGCCGTTCCGCGGAGGCAAGCCCGATCAGCCGCCCCTGCACGTAGTCGCAGCCCCAATCGCGCAGCATCACGGCTGAGGCCTCGTCCTGGACCCATTCGGCGACCGTCTTGATGCCGAGCCGGCGCGCCAGATCGATCAGGGTTTGCACAAAGGCGCGATCGTCGGCGGATTGCGCGATGTTCTGGACGAAGGCGCCATCGATCTTGACGATATCGACCCCGAGTTTGCGCAGGTTCCGGAACGAGGTGTGTCCAGCACCGAAGTCGTCGATCGCAATCTGGCTGCCGAAATTCTTCAGCCGGGTGACAAAGCCGCGGAGGTCATCAACATCCTGGATCGCGACGGTTTCGGTGATTTCGACGATCAGCCGTTCGGCCACGCCGGGATGCCTGCGCATCAGGGATTCGATGGAAGTCCACCAATCCGGGTCCAGGGTCGTGTCGGGCGAGATATTGAGACTGAGCCGCACGTTTGGTTGTCCGGCAAGTTCGCCGACCGCCAGTTCGAGCACGCGATGGTCGACCAGGCGTATCAGGCCAAGTTTCTCGGCGACCGGGACGATGTCCGGCGCCAGCAGGACCTGTCCATCGTTTTGTTCCATCCGGACCAGGCACTCATAGAACGCCGGTTCCCGCGAGAGCGCGTCCACCACCGGTTCGAATGCCAGCACGATCCGGCGTTCATTGAGCGCAGTGACGATCTCGTCGGTGACGCGGATATTGACGCGGCGCTGGGCGTCGCGTTCGACGTTTGGACGCCACAGCGAGAACGACCCGGCGCGGCGGTGCTTGGCGTTATCGAGCGTTTCATGGGCGCGATTGATCGCTTCCTCGGCGCTGCGCGCATGGCGCGGCATGCTGACCGCGCCGATCGAGGCGGTGACGGAGACTGGACCTGACGGGGTCGGCACCACGTCATCGCGAATGCCGGCCAGAAAGCGTTCGGCGGCGATATTCATATCCTCGACGGAACAGTTCTTCAGGATCAGGCCGAATTTGTTACCGGAGAACCGGCCAAGCACGTCGCCGCCGCGCATCCGCGAACGAAGCCGGCTGGCCACCTCCGAGATCACCCCGTCTGCGACGTCGAAGCCGAAGGCGTCGTTGATGCGCGCAAGGTGATCGATGCTGATCAACATGAATACGCTGGAGGCCCTGAAGCGCGACGCCTCCTCGACGGCCTCGGCCAGCGCCGCGATCAGATGTGTGCGGTTGAGTTCGCCGGTCAAAGGGTCGTGCCGCGACAGTTTCAACAGTTGCTCGTCACGGGCGTGACGTTCGTTGTTGATGCGGACGATGCCCTGGACCCGTGCTGGCCGGCCATCGGCGCCGGCGAACCAGCAGCCGGTCTCCTCGATCCAGAGCACCGGCTCGGAGGCGCTCGTGCGCAGGCCATATTCGACGCGGTAGCGCGCGCCTTCGCCATGATGGGGCGGCAACGACTGGCTGAGCGCATGGGACCGGATCGCGCGCTCCGGCTCGATCAATCTTGAAAACTCCGCACCGCTTTGCAGCGACGCCTCCGGGATTTCGGGAAAGACCTTGGCCCGGTGTTCGCTCCAAACGATCTCATCCGTTGCGATATCCCAGACGAAGGCGGCTTGCCCTAGCGAAGCCAGGATGGTCGAAGTTTCGGGGAGAGCGGATGTCACGGGCGCCTCATTTCGGGACACTGCCGGGCGTCTCTTTTGCGGCCGCCCGGCGCAGATGGGGGCAAAAGTGAAGATCGATTCGGCGGCCAGAATAGACGCTACTCGTTAAATTAGCGCAATTTTCTTACGGCGCCCCTTGCATCGTGGGCAACGCCCGGAGCAGCTGTCGAGAGGAGCCCCGTGACCCCGTTAAGAAATGCCAATCGGCTGAACCGGGAGGAACCGGCACGACCCTTGCGACCATGGATGGCAAAGGGACGCGCGGTCCCGAAACGCAACAGCTTGAACCGGATTTCGATTGACGATGTTAGGTCCTGCATGGTCACAACAGGCGGCAGAGGACGGCGTCGATGGGGCCAGATCTCCCTGCGTCGCATTGGTGCCAGTGATGCCAAACGGGCGCCGAGGGCGCATACCTGACCGGCCATCGTCCCGCGCCGACTTTATCACCCACCTGATTGCGACCGCCGAGCAGGCTCCGCAAACGCGTCATTTGCGGCGGGCAACACCGGGAGATGCAGAGATCGCTTACACGTCACACCCGCGCCAGATCCCGGGCGTCGGTATCAGAATGCGGCGATTCATCTAAGACAATCATCCAAGACAAGGAAAAGCTCAACGCGACGGCGAGTCGGTCGATGGCACAAGGCCCTCGACCGGCTGCAGGCCCGGGGAAAAGACCTGCGGCGAGGATCCGCTCGGCGTGACCTCGTTGTTCATGAATTTGGGTTCCGGACGATCCAAGAGAACGGCCTCGGCGATCGAGGCGGCTGCCTGCACCGCTGGTGCGGCCGCGGGAGCGGATGCGGCGACTGTCGCCGGTGGCGGGGCAGGGACCACGGGTTCAAATTGCGGTTCGGTCGCGTTGGCCGGCAGCGCTTCGCGATGGCCAGCGATCGCCTCCGTCGTCATTCCGCGCCGAGTGCGCAACGCGAGACCACACAGGAAATCTACCAGCGCGAGCAAGGCCAGCAGGAAGAAGGTCGAGGTGCCGAACCGTGGCCATTGCATGAATTCGGCGGCCGCGGCGCCGAATACGATCAGCGACAGCAGATGATCGGTAACATATTTGGCTCCGGGACGAGCGCCCTTGATGACCTCGAACATCAGCAGCACGATACCTAGCGCCAGCAGCATGTCGCTCAGGGTCAGGGGCCATTCGGCGCCGGACATTAGCCTCAACTTGGTGATCGGTTCGACCATGGTGACGCCGGGCATCAGAAACACGATCATGTTGTAGATCGCGACCGGAATCAGAAGCAGTGGGAAACCGACCATGGGCATCGGCGAGGCCTTCTCTTTATTCGAGTGGGAGAAACGCGATTCAAGTAGGAGAAACTGGGGCATTCTCAGGGCGCAAGCCCCGCATCAGCCAACACTCGTCGCCTCACTCGATGGCCGAATTCAGGCAGTCAATGCTTGTCCCAAAACTATCAACCGCCGCATCCTGAAGTAGAGCATTTGCCGAGCGGCACCACTCGCTCTGGTTGTATTTACCCAGTAACTGCGCTGCCGGGCCCGGAGCCCGGTCGCGGGCGGAGCGCGACCGCAGCAAAGGTATTTTTACCAAACAGCCTCAGCCGTTCAGGATTCTTTCTTGGTCTTGAGAACCTGCCGGCCCTTGTACATGCCCGTCTTCAGGTCGAGATGGTGCGGACGGCGCAATTCGCCGGAATCCTTGTCCTCGGCATAGGTGGGTTTTTTCAGGGCATCCGCCGAGCGGCGCATGCCACGCCGCGACGGCGATGTTTTTCTACGGGGAACGGCCATGTCGGTGTCCTCTAGGGGGGTGGCGAAGGCATCGTCCGATCCGGACGGCTGAAGCGCTGCTGGCGCAAGCAGAAATGCCGATAAGGCCGCGCTTATAAAGGATGGGGTTTGGCAATGCTAGAGCGTTTTCGAGCCAAAGGGGGGACCGGTTGGCGACAAGAAAACGCTTTCAAAACAAAAGCCAGAGCATGGCCCGATGCTCCCAGAACCGATCAGGCGGCAGCGTCAAAATCCGCCGATATGGCCGGAAAAGGCTCGGTTTTCACGCCAGCATCGCTGCAACTCCGCAGCCTGTGCCCGCGCCATATAGGTCCCCGCCAGCCGACGCACCCCGGGCCCGGGATTGCGGGCGCTGCGTTGATGCGGATTGGGTAGGATCGCCGCCAGCAAAGCGGCCTCCCGCGGCGACAGGGTCGAGGCCGGCCGGCCGAAGGCATATTGGGAACCGGCTTCGGCGCCGAACTGGCCGGCGGGGCCCAGCTCGGCGATGTTAAGATAGATCTCCAGGATACGCTGCTTCGGCAGCACCATATCGATCCATAGCGCCAGTGGAAACTCGAGCGCCTTGCGGACTAGGCTGCGGCCCGGCCAGAGAAAAAGGTTTTTAGCTACCTGCTGGGTGATGGTCGAGCCGCCGCGGGTCACTTCGCCATCCTCGGCGTCATCGATCACCTCGCGCAGCGCTCCCCAGTCGATGCCATGATGGCTGCAGAATCTGGCGTCCTCGGCGGCGACCACCGAGCGCGGCAGCGACGGCGAAATCGCGGAGAAATCGATCCATTGTCGCGTCACCGGCGACCCGCTCAGCCAGCGCCACGCCATCAGTGCCGAGACCGGATGGCCACCGCGATAGAGCGGCGCCAGCAGATAGGGCAGCAGTAGCACCGCCAGGACAATCAGCAAGATGGCTCGGGCAATACGCAAGATCGGGTGCTTCTGGCTGGCCGCAACGGGCGCAAACGTAGTCAACATCGGCTTTGCCAAAGAGAATACGCGCTAATGTGTCTACGGGGCTGTTGTTCTTGCGCCTGATCCGGTTTTCCCGTGGTCGCAAGCGAGCCTGCGCCGCCCGGCGGGCGCGGACAAACCGCCGATATCCTCGGATCGTTCCGGCTGCTTTCGCCTTTTCCAGGCTTTCCGGTCGCCAACGCTGGAATTGACGAACCCGGTGCCATAACCGATTGTCCGGCCGACTTTGATCTGGAGCGGCTTTTGATGACGACCGGAATGGCATTATCAGACTTTATTCAACGACTGGACCAGACCGCGGAGGATACGGAGGCGCTGTTGGGAAGGCTACTTTCCGAGAGCCTCCAGCCCGACGAGATCGCAAGGCCGAAGCGGCTGGTGGCAGCCATGCGCTATTCCAGCCTGGGGGGTGGCAAGCGGCTCAGGCCGTTTCTGGTGGTGGAGAGTTCCGCGGTGTTCGGCGTTGCGCGCGAGGCCGCGCTCTTGGCGGGCGCGGCGCTCGAATGTATCCATTGCTACTCGCTGATCCACGACGACCTGCCGGCGATGGACAACAGCGACTTGCGCCGCGGCCGGCCGACCCTGCACAAGGCCTATGACGACGCCACCGCGATCCTCGCCGGCGATGCCCTGCTGACGCTCGCCTTCGACATCATCACCCGCGACGAGATTCACCCCGAGGCCAATGTGCGCCTGGCGCTGACCCGGGCGTTGGCGCGGGCTTCGGGTGTGGGCGGCATGGCGGGCGGTCAGATGCTCGATCTCGCCGGCGAAGGCCGCTTCGGCGACCGCGAGCCGGTCGACGTGGCGCGGCTGCAGCAGATGAAGACCGGCGCGCTGCTGCGCTATGGCTGCATCGCCGGCGCGCTGCTTGGCCAGTCCTCGCCGCGGGAATACCAGGCGCTGGACGATTACGGCCGGGCGCTCGGCGAGGCCTTCCAGATCGCCGACGATCTGCTTGACGTCGAAGGCGACGCCGCGGCACTGGGCAAGCAGACCGGCCAGGACGCCGCGCTCGGCAAGACCACCTTTGTCACCCAGCTCGGGATCGACGGCGCCAGGCGGCGCGTTCGCGATCTGCTCGCGCGCGCCGATGCCGCGCTTTCGATTTTCGGTCAGAGGGGAGACGTGCTGCGCGCCGCGGCGCGTTTTGTCGCCGAGCGCAGGAATTGAAGGGCCAATGGCGGGCAGGGTAAGCGACGATCCTGTTGTTGAGCGCTTCCGCAAGATGTCCCGGCCGCTCCGCCTGGTTTATGCGCGGCCGCGCACCTTTATTTCGATCGCGATCGCCTGTGTGGCATTCTTTTTCCTGCCGGGCGCCCAGCGCCTGGTGACGCGTCTCCTGATCAGCTGGGATATCTTCGTCGCGATCTATCTCGTGTTGGTCTACACCATGATGCAGCGCTGCGGGCTGCTGCGGATCCGGCGCAACGCGGCGCTGCAGGATGACGGCCGCTTCGTGATCCTGCTCTTGACCGCGATCGGTGCCTTCGCCAGCATCGCCGCGATCGTGTTCGAACTCGGCGCCTCGCAGCGCAGCGTGCTGGAACTGGCGCTCGCGACGGTAACCATCGCGCTGTCCTGGGGCGCCGTGCACACCACCTTCGCGCTGCACTATGCCCATGATTATTATCGCGGGGCCAAGCCCGGCGGCCTGCAGTTCCCGAACGGCGAGGAGAGTGCGCATGCCGACTATTGGGATTTTGTGTATTTCTCGTTCGTGATCGGCATGACCGCGCAGGTCTCCGACGTCGGCATCACCGACAAGACCATTCGCCGCACCGTCACGGCCCACGGCATCATCTCGTTCGTCTACAACACCGCGCTGGTCGCGCTGATGGTCAATATCGCTGCCAGCGCGATCTGATTCGGAAAGCCCCATTCGCCGAGGTGCCATAAACTACGTTAATGGCAGATTTCGACATTGCCGGCGCCCTCGGGCGGGCCGCCTTCCCCGGGGGTCCTGAATTCCAGATGACAGCCGCGATTGACGGGGCGGCAGCCGGCATAGTTGCACACGACCTGGCCGGAGGCCCGTGATCTGGCCTGGCTTGCGGACTTCGGCCGGTCTCGAACCGGGCGATCGGGCCGTTCGGAATCATCGCGCCGCGCCACCGGCGTCTTGGCGCGCCGCTTTTCGCATTCGTTGTCGTCGTTGAGAAACGAGCCGTCCGCGCACACGATTTTGCTGCAGCGCTCACCGTCGTCCTTGAAGCCGTGCTCACAGACCAGCGGACAGACCCGCGACGGCTTTTGCCTGATCGCGTCAAGCGCATCAAGACTGGCGAGTTTGACGTCCAATTTGGTTCCGGCGTAGCGGTTGAACTGGGTCAGCGATCGCTGCGACGCCGCGTTCCATTCGCCGTCGGCTGCAGCAGTGAGACAGCCGACGCGGCGCAACTCCGTCTGTACCGACTTGATCAGTTCGGCCGGAGGTAGCCCCGCAGGCAGCGAAGCCAAGTTTGCTCCCGCTTTATCCTCCGGGGCCGGCAGGGCCGTCGACACTGCAGCAGCGGCACCCGGCATTGCCGTATCGGCTCCCGCGCCCTTGCTGTCCGCCCCAAGTTTGTCAAGCTGCAGCTTGGCCAGACTGGCATAGAAGCCGTCCGGATGCTGCGCAAGAAAGGCGTCGAACGCCTCCCTGTTGCCGATCTGCAGCGCCAGTTCGTAATCCCGGCGCGCGTCGGCCGTGGGGTCAGGCGCCGGCGCCGCTGCTGCGGCCTTGGTGGGCACCAGGGGCAGGTCGTCGCCGCCGAGCGAGCCATAGACGAACGGCTCCTGCTGGTTGCGGGTGCTCTTCAAGACGTCGTCGCGAACGAAGCCGAGCGCGCGGCGCACATCAAGCCCCGGTGTTGTCAGGTGCTTGGCCAGCGCCAGCGTGAACGGGCTGTTCTTGCTATCGCCGTCCAACGCGGTCGAGCCGGCCTTGGCCGAATAGGCAATCAGCGTGTTCGGGCTGGCCGGCTCGATCTTGGCGAGGCCGCGTTCGATCGCACGCGAGGCCACCGTGCGCTTCATGGTCTTGGCAAACGGATTGTCCCGGCAAGCGTCGAGGATGACCAGGCGAAGCTGCTTGGCGGGCTCTATCGCCAGCAGGATACGGTCCAGCGAAATTGCCTCGTCATAGGCGTCGGTGTCGCGTTCGAGCTTGGCATCCACCGGGATCAGGAAATTATTGCCATCCACCTCCAGGCCGTGTCCGGCATAGTAGACGACGGCAATGTCGGCATCGCGAGCGCGGTCGGCAAAATCGCGCAGCGCGCGCCGCATCTCGATCGACGGCAGATCATGGCGTGAATCCACCACGTCGAAGCCGGCGTCCTGCAGGGTGGCCGCGATCACCGCCGCGTCATTGACCGGGTTGGGCAGCGGCGCCACATTCTGATAGGCGGAATTGCCGATCACCAGCGCCACGCGCTTGTCGGCCAACGCCGGCTGGGATGCGAGCAGCAGCCCCGCCGCGAGCAGCAATCCCGGTAATTTCAGCAATCGCGGTGAAATTATCATGGCACTTCCGTAACCAGGTTTTGTATAGCGCGGCGTTCTGTCTATCAGAAGGCCGCTACCGAGCCTGTGAGCCAGATCACCCGGCGAGTGCGGCGGGACCGCCGTCAACCGCGACTGCGCCGACCACTCCTTTATACTTGATACCGGGTCGCTCGGGCGCGATGCCGGTTCGCTTTTCCTTAGGTCCGTCATCCTGTCCTAAATCAAGAACGGTTTCAGCGGAGACAGGCGGAGTTGCCAACAGCCTGCGAAAGCAGCAGAGTTTGCGCCAAGGTGGATGGTCCCGGCTCAATCATCACCCGCGGAGGAAGCCATGACGAACGACAAGCCTTTTCCCGTCAACGCCTGGTATCCCGCCGCCTGGGGCAGCGAGGTCGATCGGAGCCTGACGGCCCGGACCATCTGCGAGCAGGCCATCGTGCTGTTCCGCCGCGCCGACGGCGCGGTGGCCGCGCTCGAGGACGCCTGCTGGCATCGCCTGCTGCCGCTGTCGATGGGCCGTCTGGTCGGCGATCAGGTCATGTGCGGCTATCATGGGCTGGTCTTCAATGCGGCGGGCCGATGCACGTTCATGCCGGCGCAGAAGACGATCAATCCGTCGGCCGCCGTGCGCGCCTTTCCCGTGGTCGAGAAGCATCGCCTGGTTTGGGTCTGGCCGGGTGATCCGGCACTCGCCAGCCCGGCTTTGGTGCCCGACTTTCACTGGAACGACGGCGTCGAATGGAAGGGCGAGGGCGGCACGTTCTACAGTCTCAAATGCGACTGGCGGCTCGTGGTGGACAACCTGATGGACCTGACACACGAGACCTATGTGCATGCCGGCAGCATCGGCGATGACGCCATTCTCGACGCGCCGTTCGAGGTGACGCACAGCGAGAAGTCAGCGACCATGACGCGCTGGATGCTCGACATCGATCCGCCGCCGTTCTGGGCCCGCCAGCTTGGCAAACCGGGCAAGGTCGACCGCTGGCAGATCGTGACCTTCGAGGCGCCGGCGGTCGTGATCGGCGATGTCGGCGTCGCACCAGCCGGAACCGGCGCGCCGCAAGGCGACCGCTCGCAGGGCGTCAACGGCGCCTTTCTCGCGGCGATCGCGCCGGAGACCAAGACCAGCTGCCACTATTTCTGGAATTTTGTCCGCACCTTCCGCACCGACGACGAGGACCTGACGCGCGCCTTGCAGCGCGCCCATGTCAACGAAGGCAAGGGGGTCTACGACCAGGATCACGTCGTGCTGGAGGCGCAGCAGCGCGCGATCGACCGGCAGCCGCGCCAGCCCTTCTACAACCTCAACATCGACGCCGGGGCCTTGTGGGCCCGGCGCCTCATCGAACGCATGCTCGAGCAGGAGCGCGGCCCGAAGGGCGCCGCGCAGGCGGCGGAATAGCCTGACATGGCCGAACGCATCGAATGGGGCGAAGGCGTTGTTCGCGCGACGCGCGACCTCACCGCGGATATCCGCCTGTTTGAGATCGCGCCTCAAGGCCGCTTGATCCCGCCTTCGCCCGGCAGCCACATCAATGTCGGCGTCCGGATCGGCGATCGCTCTGACGTCCGCTGTTATTCGATCGTCGGCCCCTGCGCGGACGGCCTCTATCATATTGCCGTCAAGCGATTGCAAAACTCTCGCGGCGGCTCGGCCTATCTATGGCGGTTGGCGCCGGGCGCCCGGCTCTCGATCTCCGCGCCATCCAATCATTTCGAACTCGGCCTTGGCCGGCCGGACTATCTCCTGCTCGCCGGCGGCATCGGCATCACGCCGATCTACAGCCATGCGCTGGCGCTCGTCCGCGCCGGCGCCAACTTCAGGCTGCTCTATGCCTGCCATGGCCGCGGCGACGCCGCGCTGGCGCCGGAACTTGCGCGCGAGATCGGCGACCGCCTGCAGCTGTTCGTCGTCGAAGACGGCGCTCGGGTCGATATCGCCGCCGAGATCGCCAGGCTCGATCCGGATGGCGAGTTCTACGTGTGCGGACCGATCGGCATGCTGGAGGACGCCAAGCGGGCCTGGCGCGACAGCGGCCGGCCGATCGATCAACTGCGCTTCGAGACCTTCGGCAATAGCGGGCGCCGTCCACAGGTCGCCTTCACCGCGCACATTCCCCGGCTCGGCAAGGCCATTTCGGTCGGCGTCAACCAGAGCCTGTTGGAGGCGCTGGAGGCGGCCGGCGTCGACATGATCTACGATTGCCGCCGCGGCGAATGCGGCCTCTGCGCGCTGCCGATCCTGAGCGTCGATGGCGAACTCGACCACCGCGACGTCTTCTTCAGCGAGGCGGAAAAGGCGGCCAACGCCAAGCTCTGTACCTGCGTCTCCCGGGTGTATGGCGGTTCGATTACGTTGGATACCGCGGATCGGTGAGATTGGGTCGGGTCCGCGAGGCAGATGGATTCCAGCTCTCGGCCAAATCAAGGTGATATCGCGCGTTTGTCGGTCGCCTTCGCGGACGCAGGCTCCCCGTCTTTGATGGCGCTATTTGCCCAGCAAGCTCATCACCAGCTGGACCAATTCGTCCTCGAATTCGAGCGATGTGATCCGCAGCGGCGCCTGCAATACGGCCGCCCGGACGGGCCCGAGCGCCGATCGCAACAAGAGATAGCGTCGCTCTCTGGATAGCTCATCCGGGCCAATGCCGAGGCCGTCGAGCAGACGTCCGGTCATGCGATCAATCGCCTCATGGACGGAGGCTTGCACCGCCGGATCGCTTCCCACAAGCAAAAGCATGTGGCGCCGCACACGTTGGCGTGCCCCGAATGGAGCCAGTACCTGACGGACGAGGACCCGCACGACGGCGGCGGGATCCTTGCCACTCGCGGCGTCGATCTGCGCATTGAAGCGCTGCTCGTAGATCTGCAGCTCGCGCAGCGCCATCGCTCGCAGCAGCGCGTCCTTGTTGGTAAAATAACTATAGATCGTACCGATGGAAAATCCAGCGCGCTCGGCGATACGATTAGTGTTGAGCTTGTCCGCGCGGTCCGAGTCCAAAAGTTGAGCTGTCGCCTCGAAGATGTACTCCATGGTCTGGCGCGCGCGCTCTTGGGCAGGCGCCTTTCTAAGGAAATCAGTGAGCTCCGTCATACCATCCTTCCATATTCCGAGCCGTTCAAAACCGAGTAACGGCAATAAATCAGCTGGATTATCATCCGTTCGAGCACGGCAAACCGTGGAGCCCGGCGTGGCCCGATCGGCGCCAGTGATGTCGTTTGTCCCGTCGCTGTCACGGGGCGCGTTCTCCGCTGTTCGCGCGGTCTCAACTGAGCAGTAGCCGCCGGCAATGTCCATGGCCGTGCGCCGCGGGCGCGCTCCCGTTGCCGCCGCGACACCAAGCCTACCATCGGCCCATCGCGTGCATCATGCCAGTAATGCCAAGTATATCGACAACAATTTTTTGGCGGTGTGTTGCTGATCTGGGACCACCTGCTCGGCACCGATGCGGCGGAGCGGCCGGATATCAAAATCCGTTACGGCCTATCGCATCCGCGATCGTCCAGCACCAACCCCTTTATTATCGCCTATGAGGGTCCATGGCGGGTGCTACTAATCGACATCAGGCGGGCGGGCAGTTGGCGCCAACGCTTCGCCAGTTTGCTCGGACGGCCGTAGTCAACCCGCCTGGCGCCGGCCTAAGCGGATTTTTGCGGTCGCTATGGCAGGCTACGGTTTTGCCTCGGCCGTGCCGGGTTCGAGCGCCCGGGCGGACTGCGAAGCCGCGCTCCGCGGCGCGGTGGATGCATCCGGACCCGAGGCGTAGGCGGGCGTACCCTTGCCGATCAGGCGGCCGATTTCCGCCAACGTCGTCTCATCGCCAAAGGCTTTATCGTGATTTCGGCCGATCCCACCCGCAACGTCAGACAAATCATGGGCGGTTATGCCAAGGCGGCGGAATTGCTCCAGGTCGGTATTCTCCCCAGCCCGGATCTTGCCGCCAAACAGCCGGCGCGACAACTCGAGCGCCCGGTCGTCCTTTGAGGCATAAAGCGAGATATGGGATTTCAGCGTGCCGAGCCTCGCGAGCTGGGTCGTGAACACGTCCATGTCGACGTCCGGCTCGGCCAGCACGATGGTGCCGAGACGTTTCAGGGTCCGCTGATCGTTGGCGATCGCCAGCTGGCGCAACGTTTCAAGCGTCAGCCAGTTGCCCATCGAATGGGCAAAAATGTCGATGCCTTCGACGTTGGGTTCGCGGGCGATGGCAATCAGCAGCTTCTCAAGTCCATCCCGGCTGAAATTGGCTGAATCCTTGTCGTAGCCATAGTCCGTCACTTCGCCGCCCGACGGCCAGCTAAACAGGATCGGGACGCCCTGGAAATGGGTATCCTCGACAATCTGGGCGAGGCGGACGACGGCTTCGTCAAACGAGGTATTGAACCCATGGATGAAAATCAGCACCCGTCGTTTGGCAAACGGCGCACTCTTGAGCAGCGATCCGAAGTTGCGCTGGTCGAGGTTCTCGGCGGCGATCAGCGCGATGTGCTTCCTGGGATCCGGGTTTTCGGCCTGTGTGGGCACGGCGCCGGCAGGTCGGTCCGGCGGCATGGACAGGTTCAGGCTGACATAGTGCAGGCCGTCGCCGCGCCCGGCGGAAAAAAGTTCGCCTTTGCCTTCGTCCGAAGCCGGGGTTCGGGTGGTGACCGCCAGCAGTCTGCGCGTCTGCGTCACCTCCGCCGTGCTTGCAAGCGGCGACAGCGACACTTTCCCGTCTGGGCTGGCGCACCCCGAGAGCAGCAGGCCCGTGCAGGCTAGCACCCTCCAGCTGGCCGCCGGATGTCGTACCCTGGCCTGTCGCAAATACAACCGCCGTCCTGTCGGTTAATGTGTCGTGGGTTTTCGATCGCACCTTTATTCAAGCATTGGCCGATGGGGTCACGCAAGCACCTGCAAACCGTGATCCAAACATTCACATGTCTGTCGCACAAGATCGACTAGACCATCACCAGTTCACGGACTCCCTCTCCCCGGCAGTAGTCGCACTACCAGCGGGGAGTCAGCCTTTGCGATATCTCAGCAACACCATTAGCGAACGACACAACCTCTGGGGAAACCGCGCCGCTTGCAAATGACGACGGGACCTTCAACGATGGGCGCGGCAACGACGGGCGCCGGAGCCACGACAACCGGAGCTACGACATCCGGGCGAACCACGCACCCCCTCGGCACCCCTTCGGTCTTGCAGTAGACGACGGCATTGGCCGGTCCGGCACTCGCGGAGACACCTATCAGCAGCGCGAGCCCAACGCAGGCAAAACTAGCAATTCGAGACATCATCAAACCTCAGCTTTCAGTTGTAAAGGACCGTAACGCCGATTGAGCTAAATGGAATTTCGCTCTGATAGCAACGACACGATTCCGAATATGAGTAACGGCATCACGCAACTTCTTCGCTACAGCGGCGTGCATCTTAATTTTTAATGCTTGGCCAGCAACTTGCGTGAGGCTGCGCGGCCAAATCAAGATCTGAGTTGCGGCGCCTGGATTCGTCCGCTAGACGTTTCGCTTCAATGGGGACGGTGTTATGTATGTAAAACGCGTGGTTCTCGTTCTGGTTGCGCTCGAAGCTTTGATGATTTTTCCTGTCCATGCCGATCAGGCGGCCGGTTCGGCGTGCGCCAAAAATTTGCCGGCGGATGCGCAGCGCGTATATGCCCTGGCGGCGCCTGATGTGAAGCCCGGCGTTGATCTCCCAAGCCTCGTGCGCGGCAAGCTCGTGCCGGTGGTCCAGTCTGGCCAAATGACCCGTGATGCCGCCAGGTCTGCCGCGCAAACGGCGGGCCCATGCCTGAAGGCATTGCAGAATTAGCTTATTGCCGAGAATTTATACCGAGCGCCGATTTCGCGATCGGATTCGTATTGGGGGACGTTGTGGCGTGTGTTGCGCGCGAGCTGCGGGCGTCGGCATGTTTTCTCTTGGAGATCGCACTGGCGGCGGCGTGGCGTGCGGGAAGTGGGGTGAAGGCGCGCAGGTTCGGCATGACGATGCTGCCGCTCTGGCTGTCGGCTTGCACGGTCGGGCCTGATTTTACGGCACCAGCTGTCAAGATCGAGCGGGCCTGGCTCACCCCGCGGGCCAGAACCGCCGTCCCGGCCGGCTCCGTCGGCGCCGACAGATTCTGGGCCGGGTTTCACGACAAAGCCTTGCTGCGACTGCTGCAGATGGCCGACGCGCAGAGCCTGACGCTGCAAAGCACCGCCGAGAGCATCAAACAGGCCCAACAGCAAATCAGAATAGATACCGCGAATCTGTTGCCGACGGTGGCCATGAACGGCGCGAGCAATTATTCGCAGCCCACCATCGCCTCCTCGCTGCAGGGTCAGAACCTGGGTGCAACCACCAATCAGGTGCTGGGGATGCTAAGCTGGGAGCTCGACTTCTGGGGTCAGGTTCGCCGGGCGATCCAGGCCGACACCGCGGCCCTGGCGAGTTCGGAATATGCCTATGCGGCCGCCAAGGTGTCGCTGGAGGCAAGCGTTGCCTCGACCTATGTCAACCTTCGGATGACCGAACGGCTGATCGAGGTCAACGAAGCCAATCTCAAGGAGCAGGCCGAAAACCGGCGCGTTGCCAATGCCAAGTTCAAGGCCGGCTTTACTTCCGAGCTCGACTATAGCCAGGCCGACACGCAATACCAGCAGACCAGATCGCTATTGCCGGCGCTGAGGCAAAGCCTGATGCAGTATCAACATGCCTTGAGCGTGCTGCTTGGCGAGACGCCGGATTATTTTGTCAGGCATGAACCCGGCAATACCGGCCTGCCAGCCATCCCCCGGCTGTTGCCGATCGGCGCCCCGAAGGATTTGCTGCGTCGCCGGCCCGATGTCCTGCAATACGAGCTCACCGCGGCCCAGCAATCCGCGCGCATCGGCGTGCAGGAGGCCGCGCTCTATCCGAGCTTCAGCCTCACCGGCGAGTTCGGCTATTCGGCGCCGGTCAGCTTTGCCAACCTGTTCCAATGGAAGAATCGTGTGACGGCGTATGGCGCGACCATGACGCTCCCGATCTTCGACCGCGACAAATTGCAGTCGGAAGTCAACATCCAGGACAGCGTCTTTCGCCAGGCTGTGCTGGCCTACCAGAACCAGGTGCTGACCGCACAACAAGACGTCGAGGATGGGCTGGCGCAGGTCAAACAGCAGACCGAACTGGTGTCGGACGATCGCAAGGCCAACGATTCCGCCGTCGAAACCACCCAACTATCACTTAAACAATATAACGCCGGCCAAGCCGACTTCACCACCGTCAGTACCGCGGAGCAGACCCATCAGCAGACGTCCACTGGGCTGGTGCAAGCCGAGGCTGGACTGCTGCAGGCCTATATCAGCACGTTTCGCGCCATTGGAGGCGGCTGGGAGCCGGACGACAGGCCGAGGCCTGCGGTTTTGGCGAGCGAAGGAGGCGTTCGATGACGGCGGCTGCGTTGCGGAATCAACTTGCCGTCTTTGCGGCACTATCAATCCTGGCCACGTTATCGCCGACCGGGCGCGTCGGCGCCGGGACAGCTCCCGTCCTTGTCGCTGTAGGGCCGTTGGCGACCAAGCGCATCCACGATACGGTCGAACTCGATGGCTCCGTATCGCCGTTCCAGCAGGTCAATCTGGTGGCGCGCGTCGCCGGCACGCTTGAGGAAATCAAGTTCAAGGATGGCGATCTGGTCCACAAGGATCAGGTTCTGTTCGTCATCGAGCAGCCGCCCTATATCGAACAGCTCAAGCTCAACCAGGCCAGGCTCGATCAATCCAAAGCCGACTATAACCGCCAGGTCGACCTGGTGCAGCAAAAGGCGATCTCGCAATCCAGCGTCGAGACCTCGCTGTCGAACCTGAAACAGGCCGAGGCCAATGTTGCGATCGCGCAGATCAATCTGGATTATACCACGGTCAAGTCGCCGTTCGACGGCATCATCGGCAAACGTCAGGTCGATGCCGGGAACTATGTCGGCGCGACCGTTGGCGGCACCGTGCTCGCGACGGTGATGCAGATCTCGCCGGCCTATGTATACGCTTCGATCGGCGAGCGCGATGCGCTGAGCTTGCGGACGAAAATGGCCGCGCGCGGCCTCAACGGCCAGAGCGGGGTCGGACGCGCCGTCGTCCATGCGCTGTTGCAGGGTGAGAGCCTTCCGGGCGAAACCGGCGTCCTCGACTTCATCGATCATCAGGTCAATCAGACGACCGGCACGATCAGCCTACGCGGCAGGTTCGACAACAAGGATCTGCATCTGGTGCCCGGCTTCTATGCCAAGCTGGTGATCGAGGTGGGATCTGATCGCGATGCGCTGGTGCTGCCGCGCGCCGTCATCCTGAACGATCAGGAAGGCGACCACGTGTTTGTGCTCGGCGCAGACAAGCTGGCCCACCGGCGCAACCTGACGACCGCAGCGTTGCCGAACGAGGAAACGGAAGTGCTGACCGGGCTCAATGGCGGCGACCCCGTCATCGTTGCGGGCGGCAACAAGCTTTCCGACGGCCAGCCGGTTCAGGTGCTTGAGCCGAGCAGGACCCATTGAGCGGCGACCACACCAGCGCTGCCGGGGGCGGGCGCCGATGATCGCCGCGTTCTTCATCGCCCGACCGGTGCTCGCCAATGTCATCGCGATGCTGATGCTGGTGATCGGCGGGGTGGCGTTGTTCGTGCTGCCGGTGTCGCAATATCCGCCGATGACGCCGCCGACGATCCAGGTCACGACCAGTTTCCCGGGTGCGAGCGCCATCACCGTGCAACAGCAGGTCGCCCGGGTGATCGAACAGCAGGTCAATGGCGTCGACGGCATGCTTTACATGCAGTCTTACGCGTCGAGCGACGGCCGCTACAACCTGGTCGTCACCTTTGCCGTGGGTACCGACGTCAATCAGGCGCAGATCGCGGTGCAGAATCGGGTCGCCATCGCCACCCCCAATCTGCCGGCGGCGGTGCAGTCGCAGGGCGTCGTGACCAAGAAAAAATCCATCGCCATTCTGCAGATTGTCACGCTGACATCGACGAACCCCGCCCTCGACGGCCTGTTCCTGAGTAATTTTGCCGGGCTAAGGATCCGGGACCATCTCGCCCGCGTCGCCGGCGTCTCCGACGTCACCGTGTTCGGGATCGGCTTCTACGCGATGCGGATCTGGCTCGACGCCGCCCAGATGAGCGCGCGCGGGCTGGTGCCGTCGGATATCATCTCGGTCATCAACCAGCAGAACCAGACCGTCAGCGCCGGCCAGATCGGCGCCCCGCCGGCGCCGGCGGCCCAACAAGTGCAGCTGACGATCAAGGTCGATGCCTCGTTAAGCGACCCGGCCGACTTCGCCGATCTCATCATCAAGACCGCGTCGGACGGCAGTCTGACGCGGCTCAGGGACATCGCGCGTGTCGAACTCGGCAGTTCGAACTATAACCAGAGCTTCCATCTCGATAACATGCCGGCCGGCGGGATCGCGATCTTTCAGCTGCCGGATGCCAACGCGCTCGAAACCGCCAAGTTGGTGCGGGCGGAGATGCACCGGCTGTCGGCGAGCTTTCCGCCTGGTCTGAGCTATTCGATTCCCTTCGATACCACGAAATTCGTCGAAGCCTCGATCGATGAGATCTATGCGACGCTGTTCGAGGCCGGCGCGCTGGTGCTGGTCGTCGTCATCATCTTCCTACAGAACTGGCGCGCCACCCTGGTGCCGGCGACCACGGTGCCGGTCACCATCATCGGCGCCTTTGCCGCCATGGCCGCGCTCGGCTTCGGCATCAATCTGTTGACGTTGTTTGCCCTCATCCTTTGCATCGGCATTGTCGTCGATGACGCGATCGTGGTCGTCGAGGGCGTCGCCAAGCACGTCGAGGCCGGCATGGCTGCGAGGCCGGCGGCGATCGAGGCGATGGGCGAGCTGATCGGCCCGATCATCGGCATTACCCTGGTCCTGAGCTCGATCTTTTTGCCGGCCGCTTTCATTCCCGGGATCACCGGTCAGATCTACCGTCAATTCGCGCTCGTGATCAGCGCCACCGCCATTCTGTCTGGCATCAACGCGGTGACGCTGAAGCCGACCCAATCGGCGCAATATATTCGGCCGAGAGCGCCGGGATCGCGGCCAAACCTGTTGGCGCGCGGCTTCAATCGCGGGTTCGGCGCTTTACAGCGCGCCTATGTTCGCCTGATCGCGCGGCTGCTGCCGCGCCCGCGGGTGTTTGCCGCGCTCGCGCTTTTACTGATGGCGACCGCCGGCTATGGCTTCACGCGGATTCCAACCGGCTTTCTGCCCACCGAAGATCAAGGCTATCTCATCATCGCGGTGCAACTGCCCGATGCTGCGTCGTTGCAACGTACCGACGCCAGCCTTGCCGGGCTGGTCGATCGCGCGCGGCAGATTCCCGGCGTTGATCATGTCATCAGCATCGGCGGCATCTCGCCGCTCGACAACAACACCTCGCTCGCCAATGCCGCGCTGGTCTATGTGATCCTGAAGGACTGGAAACTGCGCGGCAGGGGCCAGGATCTGTTGGCTTTGTTCAACCGACTGACTGCGGAGGTCGCCGTCTTCCCCGAATTTTCCGCGCGGGTGCTGCCGCCGCCGCCGATCAATGGCCTCGGGCTATCCGGCGGGTTCCAGATGCAGGTCGAACTGACCGACGGCAGCGGCGATTTGGAGAAGCTGGCGAGGGCGACCGACGCCATGATCGCGGCGGCGACGGCGGACCCGCGCATCCAACTGGCCTTTACCTCGTTCCGCCTCGATGCGCCGGCCGTCCAGCTGCGGCTCAACGCCTTTCGCGCCGAAGGCGTGGGGGTCACGATCGCCAACAGCTATAGCGCCTTGCAGAGTTACCTGGGCTCCTCCTATGTCAACCAGTTCCCGAAATTCGGTCAGAACTACGGCGTCTATGTCGAGGCCGACGAACCGTTCCGGCGCGATTTCGCAGCAATCGGCCGGTTGAATGTGAGGGCGTCTTCCGGTGCCATGGCGCCGATCGGCGCCTTTACGGATGCGCAGCGGGCCACTGCGCCTCCCATCGTGCCGCAATATAATCTGATGCCATCGGCGGCGATCAATGGCGCGGCCGCGCGCGGTCACAGCTCAGGCGAGGCCTTGAACCTGATGGAGGGGCTCGCCAAAGAGATGCTACCGCCAGGCGTCGGATTTGAGTGGACGGCGATGTCCTACCAGGAGCGGCTGGTGGGCCGGACCGTTGGTCTTGTATTTGGCCTGTCGCTCTTGCTGGTCTATCTGGTGCTCGCCGCCCAGTATGAGTCCTGGCTGACTCCGGTGCCGGTTTTGATTTCGGTTCCGCTGTCGCTGGTCGGTACCGTGTCGGTGCTGTCGCTGGTCGGCCTTCCGAACAATATCTATGTCCAGATCGGCCTGGTGCTGCTCATCGCGCTGTCGGCCAAAAACGCCATCCTGATCGTCGAAGTCGCCCATGAAGAGAACCGGCGCGGTAGCGATCCGGTCGCCGCCGCGTTGGAGGCCTCGCGGCGACGCTTTCGCCCGATCGCGATGACGTCGCTGGCGTTCCTGCTCGGCGTGCTTCCTCTGGTGCTGGCGCATGGCGCCGGGGCGGTGGCGCGGATTTCGATCGGCCTGACGGTGTTTTCCGGCATGCTGGCGTCGACCGTTCTGGCGGTCGCCCTGGTGCCCGTATTCTTCGTGCTGGTGGCGCGTTGGCAGGGCGGGGAAGCGACGACCGCGGCCGGCGCCGAGCCGGCCGTCACCGCGCCTCACCCGGATCGGGCCTTGCCGGGAAGATTGTCATGATCGCCAAATTCTTCATCGAGCGGCCGGTTCTGGCCAACGTGGTCGCCATCCTGATGCTGGTGCTCGGCGGCGTCGCCATCGGCATGCTCCCGGTATCGCAATATCCACAGCTGACGCCGCCGACCATCCAGGTCACGACCAGCTATCCCGGGGCCAACGCGCTCGCGGTCCAGCAGCAGGTCGGCCGCGCCATCGAGACCCAGGTCAACGGCGTTGAGGGCATGCTCTATATGCAGTCCTACGCCTCGAACATCGGCGACTATACGCTGACCATCAGCTTCGCCGTCGGCACCAATGCCGATCAGGCCCAGGTTGCCGTGCAGAATCGCGTCAACATTGCGCTGCCCACCTTGCCGGCGGCGGTGCAGTCCCAGGGCGTGTCGACCAAGAAAAAATCCACCGCCATCCTCCAGATCATCACGCTGACCTCCGACAATCCCGCGCACGATGCACTGTTCCTGAGCAACTATGCCGGCTTGCAGCTGCGCGACCGCCTCGCCCGGCTGCCGGGGGTCGCCGATGTCTCGGTGTTCGGCGTCGGGCAATACAGCATGCGCGTCTGGCTCGACGCCGAACAGATGAATGCCCGGGGGCTCGAACCCGCCAACGTCATCAATCTCATCAACCAGCAGAACCAGAGCATCAGCGCCGGCCAGACCGGTCAGCCGCCGGCGCCCGCCGGTCAGCAGCTGCAGTTGACGGTGCTGGTCGACAGTCCGCTGCGGGATCCGGATGATTTCGGCAACCTGATTGTCGCCACCGCCGCCGACGGCAGCGTCACCCGGCTGCACGATGTCGCCCGCCTCGAACTCGGCAGCGTCAACTACAACCAGGATTTTCAGCTCGACAACAAGCCCGCCGGCGGCATCACCATCTATCAGTTGCCGGATGCCAATGCGCTGAAAACCGCCGCCGCGGTGCGCGACGAACTGACCAAACTCGCGTCCAGATTTCCCAGGGGCCTGCACGTCGAGGTGCCGTTCGACACCACGGTATTCGTCAAAGCGTCGGTCCGCGAGGTCTATCAGACCCTGTTCGAGGCCGGCATTCTGGTTCTGGTCGTGATCATGGCCTTTCTGCAGAACTGGCGGGCGACGCTGGTGCCGGCGACGACCGTGCCGGTGACGATTGTCGGCGCCTTTGCCGCTATGGCGCTGCTCGGCTTTTCGATCAATCTCCTGACGCTGTTCGCCCTGGTCCTCTGTATCGGCATCGTCGTCGACGATGCCATCGTCGTCGTCGAAGGCGTCGCTCAACATATCGAACAGGGTCAGGCGGCAAAGCCGGCGGCGATCGAGGCGATGCGCGAATTGATGGGACCGATCATCGGCATCACGCTGGTTTTGATGGCGGTGTTCCTGCCTGCCGCCTTTATCGCCGGCATTACCGGGCAGATGTACCGACAGTTTGCGCTGGTGATCGCCGCGACCGCGCTGTTGTCCGGGATCAACGCGATCACCCTGAAGCCGACCCAGTCGGCGCAATATCTCAGGCCGCATCGGCCGGATGCCAGGCCGAACGCTTTTGCGCGCGGCTTCAACCGCGTGCTGCGCCGCGCCGAAAACGGTTATCTGTCATTCATTGGGTTCCTGCTCCGGCACAAACTGACGTCCACCTGCATCGCCTTGGCCCTGATGGCCGCGGCCGGCTACGGTTTCCTCCGGATTCCGACCGACTTCCTGCCCATCGAGGACGAGGGCTATGTGATGGTGGCCGTGCGATTGCCCGACGCCGCGTCGTTCGAGCGCACCCGCGCCGCCATCCACGAGGTGGTGGCGCGGGGGTTGCGGACCCCGGGAGTCGCACATGCGATCAGCTTTTCCGGGGTTTCGCCGCTCGACGGCGACTCGATGCTGTCGAGCAATTCGACGCTTTCCAATGCCGGGCTGACCTATCTGGTCCTGAAGGATTGGCATGACCGCGGCAACGGCGAGGATCTGGACACGATCGTTGCGCATCTCAACGCCGAATTGGCGGCTATGCCCGAAATCACCGTCAATGTGCTGGTGCCGCCGCCCGTCAATGGACTAGGGGCCTCCTCCGGTTTCCAGATGCAGGTCGAACTGCTCGATGGCAGCGGAGATTTCGCCAAATTGAGCGAGGCCACCGATGCGCTCGTAAAGGCAGCGAGTGGCGATGCCCGGATTGCCTATGCTTTCACCTCGCTGCGCGCCAACGTTCCGCAGGTCAGTCTCAGGCTTGACCGGGCTCGCGCAGAGAGCCTCAACGTGTCGGTCGGCGACGCCTACAGTGCGATCGCCAGCTATCTCGGCTCGTCCTATGTCAATCTGTTCTCGAAGTATGGGCAGAATTTCACGGTTTATGTCCAGGCCGACCCGAAATTTCGCTCGGACCTCGGCAAGATCGGGCAGCTCTCGGTCTTGAGCCGATCGAACATCATGATCCCGATCAGCGCCTTTACATCGGTCACCGAATCGAAGGGACCTGCGATCGCGGCGCAGTACAACCTGATGCCGTCGGCCGCGATCAACGGGACCTCGGCCGTGGGATTCAGCTCCGGCCAGGCCCTGGACACCATGGAGGTGTTGGCGAGGTCGGTGTTGCCGCCGGGCGTCGGCTACGAGTGGACCGGACTGTCCTATCAGCAGCGTCTCGTCGGCGGCAGTGTCGGGCTGGTCTTTGGGCTTGCGCTACTTCTCGTCTATCTGGTTCTCGCCGGCCAATATGAATCCTGGTTCACGCCGATCGCCGTGCTGCTCGCCGTTCCGCTGTCGCTGGTCGGAACCGCCGCGGCCCTCACGTTTCTCAAAATGCCAAACAACATCTACGTCCAGATCGGACTGGTGCTGCTGATTGCCCTGTCGGCCAAGAATGCCATCCTGATCGTCGAGGTGGCCAACGATGTCCGGCGCCAAGGCGCAACGGCGGTCGAGGCCGCTATCGAGGGCTCCCGCCGCCGCTTCCGACCGATCCTGATGACCTCGTTCGCCTTCATTCTCGGCGTTGTGCCCCTGGCAGTTGCGACCGGCGCCAGCGCCGCCTCGCGCCAGGCCATCGGCGTCACCGTCATGAGCGGCATGATCGCCTCGACGGTTCTCGCCATCGCCTTTGTGCCGGTGTTTTTTGTCGTCATCGACGAGCTCCAACCTTATCCCGTGAACGCAACGCCGGCTTTACCCAGCGCGCAGGACGTCTGAAGCGGTGGTGTGCTCCACCGCAGGCATGAACGGCGGCGAAGAAACTGGCTATGGCTTCGGTGACGGCTTGCCCAGCGGGTACGGTTCGTCACCGGACAGCAGCTGCGGATCGGTCGCCCCTTGCAAGATCGACGTTCCGTGGGGAAACCCCTGGTGAGCGCCTGGCTTGACCGGCATTGCGGGATCCAAGGTCTTTTTCTGAAACGATGAGATTTTGAAGTCCGCCACCTATCTCCATTCCGCCAACAGCCGTGTGGCAGCCGTCAGGTCCGCCGTGTCCAGGCCTTCCGTGAATTGCTCATATACCGGCCGCAGCAGTGCGGCGCCCCGATCGGGCCGATCCTGGCTGCCATAAAAAGCAGCCAGGTCGGTCGCGGTCCTCAACTCCCAGGCGCGCGCGCCCTGGCGCCGGCTCAGCTCGATCGATTGCACCAGGCATTGTTCCGCTTCGCTGACGCCAGGACACGGCATGGCGAGAAGCAGGCCTCCTTTCACCCGCAGCAGCTCCGGCATGTACACAGCGTCGCCGCTTGCTTCCACCCGCTGCATTGTTGCGTCGATCAGCGCCATGGCCTCGCGGAGCCGCCCGATTGCGGCCAGTCCCTGAACCAGCGAGATATCGAATTCCGTGGTGATCAGCTCGTAGCGTACCGCGTGAATGGTATCGAGGGCGTCCCGCAGGCGATCGACGCCCTCGTCGGCAGGACCCCGGCGGATCGCCAACTCCGCCTTGCGGGCCAGTCCCACGGCGGCAAGCGGCTCCAGGGAATTCGCTTCGGCGAGCGAGATGGCGGCAGCGATGTGCGCTTCGGCGCCGACCAAATCGCCGGTCCACAGAAAGATCGAGGCGGCCCATGCCAGCACCACGACAAGCGAAGCGGGATGGTCCCTCCGTTCGGCGCCCTTGATGGCCTGCTCCGCGCGCGCCACTGCCTGGGTTGGATAGCCCTGCAACCATAATGTTCGCGCCAGCGCGATGCCGGCCCGATAATGCCGGTCATAGGCCAGGTAGATCGAGCGGGTTTTTTGGGAGCGCGACCAGATCGGCAGCAGGGCTTCGAGCTCGGCGCGGGCGCCGCCGAGCTCGCCCATCATCAGGAGCGACCGCCCGAGGATTGAATGCGCCAGGGCGATGGCCGAGGGATCCTCGCTGAGGCCGGCCAGCTTCCGGCAGCGTTTTGCGAAATGAAGGGCGGTCGTGAAATCCCCGACACGGAAATGGAACATGTGCAGCATGCCCAGCAGAGCGGCCTGATGGAGGATGTCGCCGCGCTGCTCGGCAATCGAAAGGCTTCGGTTCAGGGCCGCGCGCGCCGCATCACGGCCGCCATGCATCTGCATCGAGGAAATGCCGAGGCCGGCCTGTAGATGCATCTCCTCGGGACCGCCGTGCCGCGCATCGTCGAGCGCAGCTATGGCCCGCTCCGACCAGCGGTGACATTCCGGATACAAGGACATCGCCAGGAAAACCGGAGCGGCCGCGGCGGCCAATCCGAATCCGATCTGAACATCGCCATCGGCGCCAAAACACCATTCCAGCGCCGCGCGCACATTATTGAGACCGGCAAAATGGGGGGCGCGCTCCATTCCGGTCGAAAGTGTCGACCAATCGCTGCCGGCCTGCTCCAGCCATCGGCGGTAGTAGGTGGCGTGGCGGACCGCCAGCTCGGCGCGCTCGGCGGTCTCGACGCTCATCATGTCGAGGGCGTAAGCGCGCGTGGTGTCCAAAAGCCGGTAGCGCATCATGGCCCCGATGGGACGGGTCGCAACCATCGACTTGGCCACCAGGCTGTCGATGGCGCCAAGCAGCAGCGCCTGATCCAGCGTGGCGCTGGTGACGATGGCCAGTGCG
>Ga0182012_10000451_pt1 | contig 45749 bp, 46 predicted proteins | sample 612S2SmetaG_FD_120486 | JGI IMG/M metagenome (GOLD analysis project Ga0182012, IMG submission 120486) | Permafrost microbial communities from Stordalen Mire, Sweden - 612S2S metaG | ecosystem: Environmental > Terrestrial > Soil > Wetlands > Permafrost | place: Sweden: Stordalen | collected... | reverse complement strand
TATTCATCTGTCGTCCTATCATGCAAGGTATAAATGGGACGCCCCATCGCATTTTTCGCCGCTTCCGTGCGTATACTTGCCTTGTTCGGGTCGCATCCTGAGGCTACGGAGCGACACTGGAGACAAACATGAGCGTTACCAACTTCCCCGGCGGGTCGAGCTCCGCTTCGACCGGCATCCCCATCACAAAAGTTACCGTTCCAGGGCTCGCCGAGATGAAGCGGCAGGGCAAACCCATTTCTGCGCTCACTGCGTATGACTACTCGTCTTCGCGGCTTGCGGACGAGGCCGGAATCGACCTCCTCCTGGTAGGCGACTCGCTGGCCATGGTGGTTCTTGGCCATGAAAACACCCTTGCCGTCACGGTAGACGAAATGCTCCATCACACGCGTGCCGTTCGTCGTGCCGTTCGTCGCGCGCTGATCGTTGCCGACATGCCGTTTGGCAGCTATCACGGAACGGTTGCCGAGGGCCTGGCGAACGCCGTCCGCTTTGTGAAAGAGGCGGGCGCCGAGGCGGTCAAGATAGAAGGGCCGCGCGTCGAGCTGGTGCGCGCCCTGACCGAGGCCGAGATTCCGGTCGTGGGACACCTGGGGCTGACCCCGCAGAGCATCCACCGCATGGGCGGCTACCGCGTCCAGGCGCGCACTGCCGAGACCGCGAGCAAGCTCAAGGCGGATGCGCTGGCGCTGTCCGATGCCGGAGCCGGGCTGGTCGTGCTCGAGGGAGTTCCGCGTGAAGTTGCTGCGGAGATCACCGCCGAGCTGCCGATTCCCACCATCGGCATTGGAGCGGGGCCGGATTGCGATGGCCAGATCCTCGTTTTCCACGACCTGTTGAACCTGACATTTGCGCCCGCCGCCAAGTTTGTGCGCCGCTACGCCGATGCCGGGTCCCTGATTCGATCGGCCATCGAGCACTATCGGGATGACGTTGAGCATCACGCATTTCCTTCCGACGAGGAGAGCTATCACTTGCCGGAGTCGGCGAAGGCGCACCTGCTGAGGAAGGCCTGATGGAGGTTCTTCGCACGGTCGCGGAATTGCGCGAATGGTCGCGCCAGGAGCGCAATGACGGAGGAAACACGATAGGCCTGGTGCCAACCATGGGCGCGCTCCACGCCGGACATGCCTCGCTGATTCGCGCGGCAGTCAACTCAGTCGGATATGTAGCCGTGAGCATCTTCGTCAACCCCACGCAGTTCGGGCCGAACGAGGATTTTTCCCGCTACCCCCGCACCTTTGATGCCGATTGCGCCCTGGCCAAGGCGGAAGGTGCCGATGCGGTCTTTGCGCCGGCTGTTGAGGAACTCTATCCGGCCGGCGCTGCGACTTTCGTTGACGTTGAAGGCCTGAGTTCCCAACTCGACGGTAAATCCAGGCCAGGACATTTTCGCGGCGTGGCTACCGTAGTGTCCAAGCTCATGATCGCTGCTGAGCCGGATCGGGCCTTCTTTGGCCAGAAGGATGCCGCGCAGGTAGCTGTGCTGCGTCGAATGGTCGCCGATCTGCGGATCGCCACCGAGATCGTTGTGTGTCCTATCGTGCGCGAGGCGGATGGGCTTGCGCTCAGCTCCCGCAATGTCTACCTCAGTGCGGACGAGCGTGCCCAGGCCTTGACCCTGAGCAGTGCCATTCGCTCAGCAGAGGCGTTCTTCGCATCCGGCGAGCGAAACGCCGCCAGGTTTATCGAAGCCGCACACACCGCCTTCGCCGCCCAGCCGGAGATTCGCGTCGACTACATTGCGCTGGTGGATTGGGCCACTCTTGAGCCGGTGGAGTTAGCAGCTCCCGGCTCGCTTTTCGCAGTTGCCGGCTGGGTGGGCGCAACCCGCCTCATCGACAACACAATCCTGGAATAAACAGGCTGCGGGAAAACTCGACAGCTGCGGGAAAACTCGACGGAAGAGGCAAGAAGTGTCAGGGCACGACTTCAGTCGTGCCGCAAGTGTCACAGAATCAATGTGGGCTTCAGCCCCTGCGGGATGGGTTCTTCGATTTTGGCTCGAACTTGCGCACCTCCCGAGCCATCCTATAAGGGCTCGAAGCATCGGAGATTCTTAGAGGTGATGGAATGAATGAGCTCGAAATCCGCGAAGAGCGTCCGGCAGCAGCGTATGTAAGCAATGGTCAGGAACCGGAACTGGCCGAAGAGGAACTGGACCTAACCGAAGGGTCCTATGAGAGCAACCGGCAATCAACAAGCCAGGTAACAGCGGCCACCGACTTAGAGACCACGCTGCTTTTCACGCCGTCGGATCTGAAAGTTTTTCAGTCGCAATGGAGCGAACTACAGATCGGCTTCGTGGACGACCCAAGGCGAGCAGTCGCGGAGGCCGACAAACTTGTGGCAGCGGTCACCCAGCGAATTGCCGATGGATTTGCCGCCGAACGAGCGCGCCTGGAAAAGCAATGGTATCGCGGCCAGGAATGTGACTACGGAAGAGATGCGTATCGCGATGCAGCGCTACCGCTCATTCTTTGGCCGGCTGCTCAGGGTTTGATGTAAGTCGGCCGCGGCTCTCTTACGCCGGTTGCCGGCCGTAACTGCCCCGTGCCCCATCCTTGCGACTTTTTCCCGTCGCAAGGATGGGAAACCTCAACCCCAGGACTAGCCCGGTTCTGACTCACCAACCCAGGCTGAAGGTCAGATCTGGTTCACGGCGGGCAGTTCGGCGGGAGATGGCGATGCAGCTTCTTTGCCGGGATCGAGCGTGTGGAACCCCTCGGCCTTGGCTGCGTCGATCAGGTGCGGTGAAGCGGACACAAAGATGATCTCGGTGTTCTGAAACATGTCGCGGGCTACCAGGGCGGCGGCCAGTTGCAGAGTGTCTGGCCAGCGCAGTGTGGTGCGGTCAAGCAGCTGGCGGGCGGCCTCAAGGACCGCCGGGTTCAGAGGCTCCTGCACCATGCGCGCCGCTTCAAGGCGGAGAATATCGAGCGCGGCATTCGCATCTTCCGCTGAAATAGCCCCATCGCGTTCCCGCCGCCGGATTGCCGCGTAGACTTCCAGGGGTGTTGAAGCGGAGATGAGCTTGCGATTATCCTCGACAGCTTCCATGAGCCGGATGAGCGCATCCGTTCCCTGCTCCTGGACGAAGAGCTTGGCGAATGCGGTGGACTCAAGGAAATAGCAGCTCACAAGTTCCCCCGTTCCTCTTCAATGGCCTCGGCAATCGAATCCCCGTGGACGGCGACGGGATGGAAGCGCTGCGCCTCCTCAGGCATGCCGGCTTCGGCGCGATTGAGGCGAATGGTGGTGGTGGGGTACGCGGGCGTCTTGGGGTTGGCAATTTTGCTGGTCAACACCACCCCTCGCTGAATGGCTTCCGCGAGTACCGCCTGCCGCGATTCGGGGTGCTGATTCCAGCGAAACGCCTTGCGCGGAAGAAACGAATCGCGGAACCACTTCAGAGCAATGAAAGCATGTCCCCCACGCTCGGCTTCGGCCAGCGCAGCGCATAACTCCTTTACCCGCGCGTCCAGATCGGCAGGGATTTGAGCTTCCTGGCTATCGTCCTCTTCGCCTTCATAACCATGGTCCAACTCCGCCCGCGGCGCGCGCACCACGCGCGGCGTCGCTTCCGAATCGTCGCTGCGCTCAAAATAAATGCGCACCTCGTCTTCTTCCGGCGACCAGGTATCGGCCGAAGCATTGCGCCGCTTGCTGCGGCCATTTTCACTACATAACTCGACGATTGCCTGATATCCCGGAGGAGCCAGGAAGTGCAGTGCGCGCGCCAGGCCAGGATCGGTTGAAAACGCCAAATCGTTCAGTACTTCTTCAATAATCTCCTCGGCATCGGGAATGCTGAGGTTGCTCACATCTACGCCGCTTTGTGCAGCTCTTATCGATTTCATATGGCCTTCTCCGTATGCCACGCCTCCCAGCCGGTCTCGAAAAACCTCGCTCCGGTAACCGCATGGTCATATTCCGAAATCTGGTTGTTTCGTTTCGCAAACTGCGGGAGAAACAGAGCATCGTGGTTTCTAAAACTTAGCTGCTATACCGGATTTGGAATCGCAGTAAGGGAGTTGATGCACTCAGTTGCCGTTTTTCATCAAGAAAAACGGCACTCTGCTGCACGCCCCCCAATTCCCCTGCATGAATTCCTAATCCGGTCTTAAAGAAAGGACGAACAGGTTCAAATCGATGAAACGGTTTTCCAACGGGAAATAGAGTGGATAGTTCCAGTAAGTGATTCTCCGAATTTCTGTAAGGTTATCTGGGTCAATTCATTGGCTCGTTTACGAATATGAGCCATCTTTCACTTGTCTTTCTTGCCTTACATGGATTCGAGAAACACTTTAGGCTAATCCGTCGGCTCAAAGTTATTCATGCACAGTGTACTCGATTTTCAGAGATTTCGCGTGCCATCAACAAAGAATCCATGCAACCAATGACTCTGAGGCAACCCCGATGCCGGAAAAGAGTTGCGGAGTTATGAGGATTATCTAAGGACCAGAAGTTCGTACAATAGAATGTATGCGTCGTTGTCTGCAGCTGCTTATCCTCTATTTTCTAGTATCAACCGGATTGCACGCCGATACTCCAGCCTTCGATCTTACCGGGCCAAAGGTGGACGTGCATGTGAAGCGCGGGGAGATCACACTACCCATAAGCCAGGTCCCGAGCCTGTTGCCCGGAGACAGGCTATGGGTGCATCCCGATCTGCCGGAAAGCCAATCCGCCCACTATGTTCTCATCGTCGCATTTCTGCGCGGCTCAACCAATCCGCCACCCGCTGACTGGTTTACCCGCGTTGAGACGTGGAGCAGGGAGGCGCGCGAAGAGGGCGTGTTTGTTACCGTTCCGTCGGAAGCGCAGCAGGCGCTGATCTTTCTGGCGCCGGAGACGGGCGGGGATTTCAGCACCCTGCGCGCCGCGGTTCGTGGCCGGCCGGGCGCATTCGTCCGCGCCACACAGGATCTGCAGGCTGCCAGCCTGGACCGCATGCGGCTCGAAGCGTACCTGGCCGAGGTGAAAGCCACTTCTCAGACCGATCCGGCTAAGCTCAAGGACCGTGCCGAGAAATTGGCGCGCAGCCTGGGCATAAAGGTAGATAAGGAGTGCTTTGACAAACCCAGCGACCAGCAGGCGCCCTGCCTGGTTGAGCACACTGACGGCCTGGTGTTGGACGATGCCAACACCCAATCGCTGGTGACGCAGTTGGCCAACGGGGCAACCGGCGACCTGATGAACCAGCTCAGCTATTCCACGCTGGCCGGCGGCGGCTCATTCAGCCCATACGTCGGCGCAATTCTGGACACGGCTAGAATCCTTTCGTCTCTGCATACGGCGCACTTCCAATACATTCCAGCGTTAGCGCTGCCGACCAAGGACACGCTGAATCTGCGGCTGAATGTGCCGCCGTCCTTCCGCGATCCCAAGTCCGTGGTAGTTGTGGCACTGCCGCCGATTGGACCAGCCAAGCCTCCGCCGCTCCATCCGATCAACCCCGCGGAGAGATTCTGCGCTCTCAAGCCTGGCCTGGTGTTACCAGCCGAGGGAGCGCCAGTCGTTTTCTCCACCCAGTTGGCCTACAACCTTTCGCTGCACGTCGAGGCCCAGAAGGATGCGAACGGCGCCGCCATCAGCCTGCCGGTAAAGGCCGACCCGTCAGAAGGTGGACTGGTGCCGGTTGATCCTGTGTCCACGCTTGCTCAGGGGGATTGGACCGCAACATTGCGCGGCAAATGGGGCTTTGACGACTGGGAGGGCCCAAGCTTCCACCTCCATGTCCCTCAAACGGGCAGGTGGACGGTGGCGCCGGGCGATCAGTCTGCCCTGGTGGTGGGACGCGAAGATACTCTCCACCTTGAAGACGACAACACCGTTTGCGTTGACCGCGTTGAGCAACTGGTCGACGGCAGCCCGCACAAGCTCGACTGGAAATCGTCCAAGCCGGACGAATTGGAACTCACCGTTCCCTTGAAAGACGCGGCTCCGGGCCCCGTGACCCTGCAAATCTATCAGTTTGGGCTCGAGAAACCGGATATGGAGAAGCCGGAAACGCTCTCCTTGACCGCCTATGCTGAGGCCGCGTCTCTTGACCGGTTGACCTTGAACGCCGGAGACCAGACGGCGGTCCTGCATGGGAATCGGCTGGACGAAGTGGCACAGGCTGAACTGGAAAAGATCGCGCTCAGACCATCGAAGCTGAGCCGTGTGGAGGAATTCGACCAGTTGGTGATGAGCGCCAATGCCTCCACGGCCAGCCTTGAACCTGGAAAATCTTATGAGGCCAAAGTGCAATTGCAGGACGGCCGCAAGTTGAAGGTCCCGGTGACTGTCGGGCCGGCGCGGCCGCAGGTGGTCCTGTTGAATAAAGGCGTGCAGGAAGACGCTTCAGCGCCGCCCTCGCCGGTGCACCTGGGCAGTCCGAACGACTTGCCCGTGGATGGACGCTTGGTGTTCTTTCTCAAGTCTCGCGTGCCGACGAACTTCTCCCGCGATGAGAAGGTGGAACTGGCCGCGGTAGACGGCAGCTTCCATACAGTTTTGTCGCTGACCGACGGCAGCCTGATGCTTGAAGACACAAGCACCGCGATGGCCTCACTTGCGCCCTTGGCACGGTTCGGCCTCTCAGCCTTTGGACCCGTCGCCGTGCGTGTAATTTCTGCCGAGGGGATTCCTGGGGATTGGATAACGCTGGGGACGCTGGTGCGGCTGCCCACATTCAAGGACCTGCGCTGCCCGCGTGCGGCAAACAAGCCCTGCATGCTCACAGGGGCGAATCTTTTCCTGGTCTCATTGATTGCGGCAACGCCGGATTTGAGCAACGCCACCGATGTGCCGCAGGACTTTACAGGGACTCAACTGAACGTGCCCCATCCTGTAAATGGCACCCTGTCTCTACGCCTGCGCGACGATCCGACCACCGTACAGACACTGACTCTGCCCGTGACCCCGACAAGCCCGCCGACGGGTCCACAAACGCCAACGCCGCCTCAGCCCGCTGCCACAACGCCCGCGCCGCCGGTAGCCACGCCGGATACAACGCCGCCCCAGCCCGCTCCAAAGCCGGATTCACCACCAAACTAGGGTTCAGATTCCAAAGCTCATACCCAAATAAGTTACATCTGCAATGAACTCGGCGCCGGATCAACCACCAGAGCTGGGTGGGAGACCACGAACTTCAATCGGCCTTGTCAATAGGAAGCCAAGCGCACTTCAGCGGAATCGAAGAACCCGCATTTCGGGAAGCTCCCCAACCTAATTGAAATAAGCCCTGTTCTTCTCCGCGAATTCCGCCTTTTCCGCCGGCAGTTCGTCGATCGAGAAAATGGCGTTCTGCGCGCAAATGCTAGCGCAGTTACCGCAATCGATGCACTCGTCCGGGTTGATGAAAACCTGGGAGACAGTACCGGCCGCCGCGTCCCCCACGGTGGGCGCAATGGCGGCGGTTGCACACTCCGCCACGCAAACAAAGTCCTTCGTACAGGCATCGGTCACTACATAAGCCATAAAGACCTCCTCGCAATTCCTTTGGGACCACTGTCCGCAGCGCCCCTCACTTCGAGGCTACCGAGGTTACAGCAGGCCTGCTGTGTCCCGAATCACGGGCAGGGGAGGAATCTCCCTGATTACGGTACGCGGCGAATCTCAACCCGTTTGTAACGCTGCCGTGACGCGGTATTCGCAACGCGTGTGCAGCATCGGAGTATGAACCCTCGCGGTTTCTCCTCTTTCCTGGCGCGGACGGTCGCCTGCTGGAACTGGAAGTGTGCGCTGTTGAGCGCAACGGCGCGGTCCATTGTCTACCTGGCAGCGCTGGCGCGCACGCGGGCCAGCGGTGGTTTGCCGATCGTGCTGGTTGAGATTGTGTATGTGACCCTGACCGCGGGGCTTTATGCCGGACTGCAGCAACGAGCCCTTGGATTTCGCTCCCGCATCCTTGGCAATCTGACTATCGCCCTGGGCGTTCCGTTGTTGGCGCAGACTCTCGACTGGTTTGCCCACCGCGCCGCGGGAGCTGCCGCGCCCGGAAAAGCCACCTTGACGGTCTGCGTATTTGCAGTCGTCTCCGCGCTTTTCCATCTGTATGTCATGCGACGCGGCGCCTTCCTGACAGGCAACGCCGGCCGCTCCCTCCGGGACGATTTCCGCAGAATGCCAAGGCTGATCCTCGCCTTTATCGCCACCCCCGTAGCTTTCCTGATAAATTCCGGCACCCGTCTAACCCGCAGCGCCGCATCGGAAGCCGCCCTCTAAGCATCATGGCTTGAATTGGCAAATTGCTGCTGGATTGAAGGCCGTGCCGGGCGCGCCAAAAATGCCCCGTGCCCCATCCTTGCGATTTCTTCCTATCGCAAGGGTGGGAAACCTCAATTCTAAATAAGCCCCGTTGATCGGCAGCAGCCACGCTATTCTGAATGCATGTTCAGGCCCCTTGCTTCCCTTTTCCTGCTCACCCTCGCTGCTCTCGTTCCCGCATTCACCCTCGCCCAAACCGCATCCACATGGACCTTCGCCGTCAGCGGAGACAGCCGCAACTGTGGCGACTTTGTCATGCCGGCCATCGCGGCCAAAGTCAAAGCGGAAAACGACGCTTTCTATTGGCACATGGGCGATTTCCGCTGGATCTCACAGCCCGATCAGGACATGCTGGCCATGCAGCCGGCAGGAACCCCGCTCACCAAGCCCGAGTATCTCGAGCGCGCCTGGGACGACTTTCTCGAGCACCAGATAGCCTCGTTCGGCTCCGTTCCAGTCTTTCTCGGCCGCGGCAATCACGAGAACGTCAAGCCGATGACGCGCGAAGGCTACATCGCCAAGTTCCACAGCCTGCTCACGCGTCCTGAAATCGAGGCCCAACGCAAAGCCGATGGCGACACCGGGGATGTGCAACCCTGGTTCCATTGGACCCGCAACGGCGTCGACTTCATCACCCTGGACAATGCCAGCCACGAAGAGTTTTCCGACGCCCAGTTGCGCTGGCTGCGCTCTGTCATCGACCGCGATCTGGCCGCCAACTCAGGCATCCACACCATCGTCACCGGCATGCACGAAGCGCTGCCCCACTCCACCAGTTCCGATCACGGCATGGACGACTGGGATCTGGGCATCCGCACCGGCGAGCTGGTCTACACCTGGTTGTTCGACGCCCAGGCCGCGGGCAAGCATGTTTATATTCTCGGCAGCCACTCCCACTATTACTCGCCCAACATATTCAACACTCCTTATTGGAAACAGCACAGCGGCAATGTGGTGCCGGGCATCATCATCGGCAGCGCCGGGGCGCATCGCTACCAGCTTCCCAAGGATGCCGACAAGGCTTCCAAGACCAATATCTACGGCTACCTGCAAGCAACCGTGAAGGCCGACGGCTCCATCGACTTCACTTTGCATGAGCTCTCCGAGAACGACCTCATCCAGTCCAAATGGCCTGATGCTCCCCTGGACGCGATCCACGAGTGTTACATCCATAACTCGGACGAAGCGGGAAAGTGAGCCGAACCGCTCAGCTAGTTGATTCTCAACCTGAGATGCTTCGATTATGTGCGAGGAATGGGCATTTTCCCAATGGATGCCTTCCCAAAGCACATGGCTCACAGCGATCACAGAGGTCCGTGGCTCTGGAAGCATATTCAGGAAGAGGCCGTCCAAATGAATGAAACAAGAACCGTGGCTTTCAGCACTGACAGCTATCTCGGGAGCGAGGGAGATGGGCGCAAGGTCGTACATTTGAAGGCAAAACAGCGCTTCTTCGTGCAGGGAGGGCATGCCGACTCAATCTTCTATATCCAATCTGGGCGGGCGAAGCTTACCGTCGTCTCCAAAAAGGGCAAAGAAGCCACCGTTACCTTGTTGGCCGCCAAAGACTTCTTTGGCGAGGAGTGCCTGGCTGTGCCCGCTGGGCTTCGTACGTCCACAGCCTCCGCGATTGTGGCCTGCGTAGTACTCAAAATCTCGCGTGACCAAATGCTGAGCGTCCTTCATGAGGAGCACGCATTCTCCACCTACTTTTTGAACTTCATGCTCCTGCGCGGCATCCGGACCCAGGCGGACCTGATCGATCAACTCTTCAACTCCAGCGAACGGCGCCTCGCCCGCATTTTGTTATTGATGGCCGATTTCGGCCAGCCGGGCAATCGAGAATCGCAGATTCCGCCGGTCACGCAGGAGACGCTTGCTGAGATGATCGGTACCACCCGCTCGCGCGTCAGCTTCTTCATGAACCGCTTCAGGAAGCTTGGCTACATCGAATACAACGGGCACATCCGCGTGAACAAATTGCTGCTCAACGTGGTCTTGCACGACCAACTGCCAGAGCAGAACGCATCCCGGCCGCTTCTCCTCGATCCTCCGCCGAGCAAGGCCAGAACCGCCCGGCGAGCCCAGCTCGAATAAACAGCGATGAATTGGCTGCGTTTCTGGTCCGGAAATTCTTGCGCCCCGGCACCGCTCTTTGTTTCACCAGGAGTTCCAATGTCCTTCGGAATCTACGCAGCCGGTTACGCAATCGTCATCTGCGGGCTAGTCTACGCCGCCCACCTGATGCATGTACCTTCCCAGTGGATTGCCGCAGGCGCGGTCGTGCTGCTAGGCATCGGAATTCTGTCGGCCGTGAAAGCCACGCGCCAGAAAGACTCTTCCTAGATGCGTTGCCCGCGAGGGCATGAAACCCGCGCTCTCCAATGCTCCCGCTGACTTGCTAACTCGCTATCCCCGCGAAGCGGGGGCTAACTTGCTGAATCTGTTCCATAAAATCCGATTCCGATTCCATTTGAACTGTCCAGCCGCAGCCGAAGGAACCGGAAATCTCAGGCCGCAAAAACAAATCTCAAATCGTTGCAGATTATTCCTTCCTTCCGGCGCACAATCAAAAAGTAGGCACAAAAAGCTCCCGCCGGACGCAAAAAAAGCAGGCATCTCCGCAATGATGTACCCCACCCCTCCCCCCTTTTCCTCGCATCTCCTTAGAAACAAAGATATTACGTCGGAAAAGGCCCATTTAGGTAATAACATACTTGACGAATCAAACCCAACCCGGAGAGAATGAAATGGCCGTGACAGGGCAGTGCAAGACGATCAAGATATTTCGAGATTCGGGAGAGGGTCGGGCAAACCGAGATTTAAGGCGAATTCTTTGTACTGCTCCGCGACAGCTTGGAACATCTCATTCGCAGTCGTCTCATAAGCTAGCTTCTCGAACATCTCAAAATCGTCCCCGCTGATGAGTTCGCGCGATCTCAAGATGTCGATGATTGCTTTAAATCGCATCATCTGACCGGCGAACATCATAACGATTAGCTCGTGTTCCTTTGTTGTCATAGTGCCGAGAATTATACAGTCTTCGAGAGTGCGGGGAGGCTGGAGCATTAAGGCGGATGATTCCCTGGCTCATCGTCGTCGGGGTGCCAAATCCGCAGCAATAGCCAGACGACTCCAACGGCAAGCAGGATGCCGCCCGCAATTTCAACGATGAGCGCCATGGTACCGAAATTATACGGCAGGGCGATATGATGGGGGATGGCTTTCAGCGCAGATCCTAAGCATCCCCTAGACGCCCGTTCGCGTTTAGCTCTTATACGGGCGAAAGTTGAACGGGCCAAGCAGAACCTCGAAGACATGGAGACCCATCTCGAAGAGTTCTACGAGAACATGGCTGTCTCCCATGAAGACCCTGATGTTACGCACGCTTTCGTCAATCGAAACGAACCCGTTAGAACCACTTTCGATGCCCTCTGTGCCGCCTCCGATGTCGTCAACAATTTGCGTGCGGCATTGGATCACCTGGTTTACCAGCTTATAGATGTCCACTCGCCCAATTCCACCGCTGATGTTCTCGAAAGATGCTGCTTTCCGATTTGCGATAACGTGGCCAGCTATGAATCGGCCAAGCGAAGAAAAGTAAAGGGAATCAGCCCGGACGCGATGAAAATCCTCGATTCGTGCAAGCCCTACAAGAACAGCGGAAATCCTCTCTGGGAAATCGACGAACTCAACAATATTGGGAAGCACCGGCTGATTCTGACGGTCGGCAAGGATGTTTTTTGCTGGGCCGATTGGATCGGGAGAAGGATGAGCATGGTCCCATTTTTTAGATACAAATTCAGCAGCCCACACTTCGCTGGCATCTACGGCTCCACGAAAGTGAACGATCACGGAGAGTTCGCCAGCCCGAAACCTGTCGGCGAACCGCAGGTTGTCGATTGTAATGCGCTTCTCCCAAAGCTCCATCAGTTTGTTGATTTCGTGGATGCTCTGATTGACAAGTTCTTGCCGGTTTTGGAATAGAATTGACACGTCCGCCTTTCCGGCGGATTGTGATATACTCCGCCTAAGCGGAGGATCAAAGCGGCATGAGCGCCAACTCAACCAGCAGTGACCCGAGCGCGAAGGCTAAATTACCGAACGCTGGTGCGTTCTCTGACTTTGTTACCCGCCTATTAGCGGTACCCCATTCCGAAATCAAAGCGCAACTAGATGCGGAGAAAGAAGCAAAGCGGATCGCTAAATCCGCTTCCCGCGCTTTTGGCGACCGAGCCAAGCATACTTAGAACGCCGCCCCTCCCACCTTGCCGGTCAGTTCTGCATAAGTCAGTCTCTTTCCTGAAATCTGCGATACAGCCAGCATAAACCTATCCGCATCGTTCAGCGGATTGTCTTTGGTTGCGCGATTGTTGAAGCGAAACATCTGCTCATCCAAGTATGCATCCATGTGGAACGGCTCAACCGCAACATAGGTTCCACCGAGTGTCCGCTTCAACATGCTCCAGAAGTTCTCGATTCCGTTCGTGTGGACTTCGCCGCGTACATACTCTTCCATGTGATTCACGGTCTCATGAATGAATCCCTTGATCGCCTTGCGGTTGTAACCCTGTGCGGCATCGGTATAGACCGGAGCAGCCTTGGAGACCTTTTTCAGAATCTCGCCCTGTAAGGTGAGACGGCTCACGTCGGGGATGGCTTTGGCGCGCACTTGGCGAGTCTCACGATCCAGCATCCCCATGACGATGGTTTTGTTGTCTTTCTCCCATCCGCCCTTGATGCGCTCACGCTTCTTGGCGTGCATGTTCTTAGCTTTGCCGCCCACCCAGGTCTCGTCAACCTCGACAGGCTCCCCGCCAGTTCCAAGTTTGAGCTTTGAATCGTTCTTCATGGCCAACCGAATCCGATGCAGCATAAACCATGCCGTTTTCTGAGTCACCCCAAGAGCGCGGTGCAATTCATAACTGGAGATGCCGTTCTTGGCGCTAGAGAGCAGCCACATGGCAGGGAGCCACTTCTCAAGGCCGATAGGAGAATCTTCCATCACGGTGCCGGTCTTGAGGCTGAATTGCCGCTTGGCGTGTACACTCTTGCATTGCCACTTGCTCTGCTTCGCCAAAAAGCGCGCATCCTTGCGTCCGCAAGTGGGGCAGACAACTCCATCAGGCCAGCGCCGAACTACCATGTAATCAATGCAGTTCTGCATACTGGAGAAGTACAGGATGGCTTCTTGAAGTGTCTTTGGCTCTCTCATGTATTAAGAATATCGAAGATTGCTTGATTCGTCAAGTATATTATTACCCCCATTTAACCCTCCAAAATAAAGGGCTTACACATTTCATGTTTGCGGCGGTTTACGGAAAGAAAGGGTTTACGTGGTCAGCCCTTAGTACTCAACCTTGTTGTTCGAACCGATCCATGCACCAAACGCGGCCCAAGCCTCATCGCCAAGCAGTTGTGTAGCCGGCAGCGCGCGCGCCGCCGGGTCTTTGCGAAATTCCTCGTAGAGAAAAGCATCGTCAAACCCGGCACGAGCCGCATCCGCGGCGCTGGCACCGTAATAAATGGCGTCAAGCCGCGCCCAATAAGACGCTGCCAGGCACATGGGACAAGGCTCGCAACTGGTATAGAGTTCGCAGCCCGCCAGCGAGAACGTACCCAGCGCCGTGCACGCCGCGCGAATAGCATTGACCTCGCCGTGGGCCGTTGGATCGTTGCCGGCCGTAACCGTGTTCACGCCCTCACCGACGATTTTGCCGTCACGCACGATGACCGCCGCAAACGGGCCACCGCCGGTGCTCACGTTCTCAGTAGCAAGCACAATGGCGCGGCGCAGAAACTCCGGATTGGGCGGAATAGTTAAATGCAACTTGCTCACTGCCTCCCTGAGCGGTCAAAGTAAAGACAGTATGTCACAGGTTTTCCGATCGACCCGTGTGTTGACCGTCGAAGGGCTCAGGCCCGCCGCGTTGCTGGTAGAGGGCGAGCGGATCGTTCGCGTCCAGAGTTGGGACGAGGCGCCCGCCGACGCAACCGTGCATGACTTCGGCGATGCGGTCCTGCTGCCCGGCCTGGTCGATTCGCACGTCCACATCAACGAGCCGGGCCGCACGGAGTGGGAGGGTTTCTGGACTGCCACGCAGGCGGCCGCTTCGGGCGGCGTAACAACACTCGTCGATATGCCGCTGAACTGCGTGCCGGAGACCACGGATGTTGCCGCTCTTGAAGCCAAACGCGCCGCCGCCCAAGGCAAATGCTGGGTTGATTGGGCAGCATGGGGAGGCGTGGTATGCGGAAACTCTGAAGCGCTGCCAGCCCTCGCCGCAGCTGGCGTTCCTGGATTCAAGTGCTTCATGATTGATTCGGGCATTGACGGCTTCGCTTGGGTAGACGAGCCCGAACTGCGTCTTGCGCTCGCAAAGCTGAAAGGCACCGGTTTGCCTTTGCTGGTTCATGCCGAGGTTGCCGGCCCGGTGAACACCGCGACTGAATCTCTCAATGCGTCGGGTGCGGACTGGCGCAAATATTCCACCTACCTCGCCTCCCGCCCAGACGACGCCGAAATCGATGCAATTGCACTCCTCATCCGACTGGCTGAAGAGTTCTCAACGCCAATCCACATCGTTCACCTGGCCAGTGCAAACGCTTTGCCTCTGCTTGCCGAGGCGCGCAACCGGGAAGTCCAAGTCACGGTCGAGACCTGCGTACAATACCTCTGGTTCGCCGAGGAAGAGATTCCCGACGGCGCAACTGAGTTCAAATGCGCCCCGCCGATTCGCAGCAAAGCCGACCGCGAAGCTTTGTGGACCGCTCTCGAAGAAGGCTTGATTGACATGGTGACCACCGACCACTCCCCGTGTCCGCCAGCGATGAAACGCCGTGAGCCAAATTCAGGGATGGCCCGCTGGGATCAAGCCTGGGGCGGCATCTCCAGCCTCGGCCTAGCGCTCCCAGTCATGTGGACTGTGCTCGAACGTCGCGGGCTCAATCTGTCCGCAGGAATGGAGCGCATTGGCTCCTGGATGGGTGCCAAGACCGCGCAACTGGCTGGCCTCTCAGGTAGAAAGGGCGCACTCGTCCCAGGCGCCGACGCGGACTTCGCAGTCTTCGATCCCGATGCCGTATGGACCGTCGCGCCCGAGCATCTGCGCTTTCGCCACAAGCTCTCGCCCTATCTCGGTTCGAAATTGCATGGCCGTGTCTTCCAGACCTGGCTGCGCGGAGAACAAATCTTTTCCGGGGACAGCTTCGTAGGCGAGCCACGCGGCAAAGAGCAGGTGCGGCGATGAAAGACCGCGCACGCAGAGCCATTGCCGAATGCCTCCACATCGCGACCATGAGCGAGGAACCATGCCGCATCACGCGGCGATTTCTCACTCCGCCCGTGCATCAGGTGCACGCCCATCTTCGCGCCCGCATGGAGTCGCTCGGAATGAGCGTCCAGGTGGACGCGGCCGGCAATCTGCGCGGCCTTTGGCAGCCAACGGGTGCCGGCGGCAAGCGGCTTCTGATCGGCTCGCACATCGACACCGTCCCCAACGCCGGTGCCTTCGATGGCCTGCTTGGCGTAGCACTGGCTCTCGAATGCGTCGATATTGCGCAGGAGCTCGCATTACCGCTGGCCATCGAGGTCATCGCCTTTTCGGAGGAAGAAGGCGTGCGCTATGGATCCCCTTTTCTTGGTAGCCGCGCAGTGGCCGGGCGTTTCGATACTGCCCTGCTCGCGCTGACAGACAGCGATGGCATTCCGATGGAAGCAGCGATGCGGAACTTCGGCCTCGACCCCGACAAACTCACCGAAGCGGCAATGAACACCAATGCGGCGGCCTTTCTGGAGATCCACATCGAGCAGGGACCGGTGCTTGAAGCAGAGGGCCTGCATGTCGCCGCTGTCTCGGCAATCGCCGGCCAGACGCGCCTCACTCTAACTTTCCGCGGCCAGGCAAACCACGCCGGAACCACGCCCATGCATCTGCGTCACGATGCCCTGGCAGCCGCTGCTGAGTGGATCACGGTGGTCGAGGCGCTGGCCCGGAAAGCCGATGGGCTGGTAGCAACCGTGGGAAGGGTCAGCGTGGAACCGAATGCGGGCAACGTGGTTCCTGGGCTGGTGCAAGTCAGTCTCGACGTTCGCCACTCGCATGATGAAGCGCGCTCCTCCGTTGTCGAAGAACTCGTAACCAGGGCCAGCACAATCGCCACATCCCGCGGTCTCACCCTCGAGCGCATTGACCGGTTGGATCAGCCCGCCGTGCCCATGGATGAGCGCCTGACATCGTTTCTGACCGACGCAATGGAAGCCGCCGGATTCCCGGTAAAGACCATGCCCAGTGGCGCCGGCCATGACGCCATGGTGATGGCAGCGCGGGTTCCAACCGCCATGCTCTTTTTGCGCAGCCTCGCCGGCATCAGCCACCACCCTGCTGAATCCGTCCTGGAAGAGGACGTTGAGGCCGCTCTGAAAGTCAGCCGCGAGTTTCTGCTGCGTTTTGCGAGCGATGTTCGATAGAATTCTTAAGCGAGGTCACGATTGCATCACCTTGGACTAACAAGAAGCAGCCGCAAGCTCGACCATTTGCTGCAAACGCCGAATACCTTTATCCGCACGCCATTGCCAGGTGCTGCGGGCGTAGAGTTTGTGGTCCATGCAGCACCGCAACTGGGCGCGCGCTTCACGCAGATGACGGCGGAGTTCGCTCCAGATGGCACTCTGGGACCAGCGCCGGCACAGCGGTTTCTCTATGTACTCGAAGGCGAACTGTCGCTTTCGGCCGGCGAGAAGGAATACGTCCTGGCCCCAGGCGGATTTGCATTTCTGCCACAGGGAACACCGCACAAAGTGCGAGCGCAGATACCCTCTCGCGCTCAAGTAATCGAAAAACCCTATGAGCACCTGCGCGACGAAGAACAAGCGGCTCAAGTCGTCGTTGGAAACGAATCAGCCATCGCACCGATTGCCCTGATGGGCGACGAGGCGTTGCGTGTTTGTTCGCTCATGCCCGATGGCCCCGCATACGACTTTGCCGTGAACACCATGACCTACGATCCCGGCGCGGCGCTCAGCATGGTTGAAATTCACGTGATGGAGCACGGCCTTCTAATGCTCGAGGGCGCGGGCATCTATCGCCTTGGAGAATCCTGGTACCCGGTTCAAGCCGGCGACTTCATTTGGATGGCGCCTTACTGCCCACAGTGGTTTGGCGCGCTCGGCAAGGTCCCGGCAAAATATCTCATCTACAAAGACTGGCGCAGGCATCCGCTCGGATCGTGAGGTTTCGATGAGCACACAGCCCAAACTCGAAATCAATCTGTTGTCCGATGAGTTGGCCGCCCTTGCGCAAATTTCCGAAGCCGAACCGCCGGTGGTCACGCGCGTCGTATTTACTGAAGCAGACCTGCGCGCACGAGCCTATGTGAAAGGCCTCTGCACGGACGCGGGACTTGTAGTGCATGAAGATGCAATCGGGAATACATTCGCGCGATGGGTGGGCAGCGAACCAGATTTGGCGCCAATCGGAACCGGCTCCCACATTGATGCAATCCCCAACGCCGGCTCTTATGACGGAACCGTTGGCGTGCTCGGAGGCCTTGAGGCAATTCGTGCTTTACAGCGCGCCGGCTTCCGGCCTCGTCGCTCAATCGAGCTTGTCAGTTTCACTGCTGAGGAGCCAACCCGCTTCGGCATTGGCTGCCTGGGCAGCCGCATGATGGGCCGTGTGCTTTCGCCGTCCGCTGCGCTCGCTCTGCGCGACAAGCAACGCAACGGCCTGGACGAACTGCGTAACAAGGCGGGCTTTACCGGACCACTTGAATCCGTTGCAGCACCAGCCGGGCGCTTCCACCAGTTCGTCGAGTTGCACATCGAGCAAGGCCCTCTCCTGGAGCAGGAGGGAATCGATCTGGGGCTAGTAACAGCCATTGCCGCCCCAGCAAGCCTTCGCATCAACATCGAGGGTGAGGGCGGCCACGCCGGAGGCAAGCTGATGCCCGGCCGCAAAGACGCATTGACCGCGGCAGCCGAATTGATTCTTACTCTGGAATCGGCCGCCAAATCCACTGGGGCCATCGATACTGTGGCCACTGTCGGAGTCTGCGAAGTCTTCCCCGGCGCTGTTAACAGCATTCCCTCCCGCGTACGCCTGGAAACGGATATTCGCGACACTGACAGACAACGCCGAGACAGCGTGCTCACCGCTCTGCACGATGCATGCGCCGAAGTCTCGCAACGCCGCGGAGTCACCATCGCTACGGAGTTAGTCAACGCCGATCCGCCTACCAAATGCGATGCCGATATTCTTGAGAGTTTGGAGGCTGCAGCAATCGAAGCGGGACGTAGTTACAAAAGAATGGTAGCCCGCGCGTATCACGATTCGTCCTTTGTCGCGCACATTGCGCCAGTCGCCATGTTATTCATTCCCTGCCGGGGCGGCGTGAGCCACAGGCCCGACGAATATGCTTCTCCGGAATGGATTGCCGGTGGTGTCGATGTCCTGGCGCGGACCCTGGCGCGGCTGGCGAACTGAACGATTCTCTTTGAAACTGGGACGAGCCGTTGTATGCTATGCCTCAACCCGTACGAATTTCAGGGATTCCCAGCTCATGAGCACGAATGCGAAAACCCGCATCGTTGGCGCTCCCGTCCTCCGCAAAGAAGGCGTGGATAAGCTGCTGGGCCGCGCCCGCTACGTGGACGACATCGATCGCGAGGGCATGTGGCCAGGCGCAACCGTGCGTAGCACGATCCCGCGGGGATTTATACGCTCCATCGGCTTCGATCGCCGCATCGACTGGTCCGAATTCACAATCGTTAGTGCCGCAGATATTCCCGGCAAGAATCACGTTCAACTTATTTTCGCTGACCAGCCCTGCCTAGCAGACGGAATCGTAAACCATTGCGACGAGGCCATCCTTCTGTTGGCCCATCCTGACAAGCACAAACTGCGCGAGGCAGTGGACGCTGTGCATATCGAATATGAGCCGCTTCCTCCCATCTTCACCATTGAAGAGAGCGAGCGGCAGGAGCTAGTCGTCTGGGGCTCAGACAACGTGGTGAAGAGCTTCCTGCTCGAAAAGGGCGATGTGGATTCCGTGTGGGCCGATGCGGCGCACATTGTCGAGGGCGAATATCGCACCGGCGCGCAAGAGCATCTTTACATCGAAAACAACGGCGTCATAGCGGATTGGAACGAAGCTGCTGGAATCACGGTCTGGGGTTCTCTGCAATGCCCCTACTACGTGCATCGATCTCTGCTTGCGGTCTTCGATCTGCCAGAAGATAAGGTGCGCGTCATCCAGACGGAGACCGGCGGCGCATTTGGCGGCAAAGAGGACTACCCTTCAACGCTCGCTGCCCATGCGGCTTTGCTGGCGATGAAGAGCTGCCATCCGATCAAGATGGTCTACGACCGCATGGAAGATCTGGCCGCCACCACCAAGCGTCATCCATCGCGCATACGCCATCGCACCGCGCTCGACAAGGATGGGAAGTTGTTGGCGATGGACATCGACATCGCGACGGATGCTGGAGCATACTCGACACTCTCATCCACTGTGCTCTCGCGCGCGACGTTGCACTCACCAGGACCCTACGTGTGCCCCAACGTTCGAATTCGCTCGCGCGCTTGGGCCACGAATACAGTTCCCTACGGCGCATTTCGCGGCTTTGGTGCGCCACAGGCAATCTTCGCCATCGAGCGTCACATGGATGAAATCGCATCTGAAATCGACATCGATCCAATCGAACTGCGGCGCAGAAACTTTCTCCATGACGGCGACACGACCGCAACCGAACAAGTGATGCGCGATCCCGTCATTCTCGACCAGTTGCTCGATCGCGCACTGCGCGAGAGTGATTATCACGCCAAGCGAGCGCGATTCGCGACTGAAAATCCAACTTCAGCAGTGAAGCGCGGGATGGGCGTCGCCGCCTTCTACCATGGCTCTGGATTTACCGGCTCCGGCGAGCGGTATTTGAACTCTCTTGCAGGTGTGGATGTGACTCCGGTGGGCAAGCTGCGCGTGCTGGTCGCGAACACTGAATTTGGTCAAGGGACAAATACCATACTCACGCAGATTGCGGCAGAGGCCATCGGCATCGGTTATGACGATGTAATCATGGCGCCGGCAGACACGGGTATCGTTCCGAATAGCGGCCCTACTGTAGCATCGCGCACATCCATGGTCGTTGGCCGGCTGATTGAGCGCGCCTGCAGCCAGCTCATTGCGATGTTGCGCGAACATGCGGGACTCGGCGAACACTTTACCTCTGAGGAATTCTTTGAGGCCAGCGAACGCTATCGCGCCGCCCATGGCGAAGTGGTATCTCTGTGCCGCTATGAGGCGCCGCCAAATGTCTTCTGGGACGACCAGAAGTATCGCGGCGAAGCTTACCCCGCATACGCATGGTCCATCCAGATTGCGCAAGTGGCCGTCGACACCGTTACATATTCCGCAGAAGTGGAGGACTTCTGGGCAGTGCAGGAGGTAGGTCGCGTCCTCAATCCCGTATTGGCTGGCGGGCAAATCGAAGGCGGCGTCGCGCAAGGGATCGGCTATGCGCTTTATGAAAAGGTTGTCTTGCAAAGTGGCCACATGGCTAACAACCAGATGACCAACTACATTATGCCGACGGCCGAAGATGTTCCTCTTATTCATGTGTTTTTTGAAGAAATTCCGTTTCAACATGGAGCGTTTGGCGCCAAAGGCATTGGCGAATTGCCGCACGACGGCCCGGCTCCTGCAATTCTGAATGCGATCAAAGATGCAACGGGCGTGAGCTTCCGCTCGATCCCGCTTCTGCCTGAAGACCTATTCGAGAAATTGGTCGCGCGTGAAATCGTGGAGGAGGCTGCAACAATATGAGCCGCTCTCAGTGCATGCTCCGCTTCACCGTCAATGGACAAGACCGTGCTGTGCGAGTTTTTCCGATGAAGCGTCTATTGGACGTGCTGCGCGAAGACCTCCGTCTTACCGGGACCAAGGAGGGATGTGGCGAAGGTGAATGCGGTTCGTGCTCCATCCGCATGAACGGCGCGTTGGTGAATAGTTGTCTCGTGCCTGTTCTGCAAGCCGAGGGCGCCGATATTCAGACAGTGGAAGGACTCGCTACGAGCGGGTCGCTGCACCCGCTGCAACAGGCATTTCTGCAATGCGGAGGCGCACAGTGCGGTATCTGTACTCCCGGAATGCTGATGGCCGCAACGCAATTGCTTTCGATCAACCCGCATCCAACCATGGCCGAGATTCGCGAAGGATTGGCAGGAAATCTCTGTCGCTGCACGGGTTTTATCCGCATCTTCGACTCGGTAATCGCCGCTGCGGCCAGGAATCAATCGAGCGATCAGGCCGTCCATGCGCGGTAATCCGGACGCGCACGAAATAGTGGCGCCGGGCAATCTCGCCGCGGTGTTGGATTTGCTTGCAGGCGCGCCGGGGGAGTGGACGCCCATCGCCGGTGGCACTGAGTTGATGGTGGCCCATGCAGCTGGGCGGCTTGCCGCACCGAAGCTGGTGAGCCTCTGGGGTATTCGTGAGTTGCGCTTCATCAAGACTGGCGCAGACACCATTTCAATTGGTGCGGGCACAACATTTCGTGAACTGCGTGCCGATGCAGGCGTTGCGGCCCATTTGCCGCTTCTGGTCAAGGCCGCAAGCTGGATCGGATCCATTGCCAACCAGAGCCGTGCCACCGTCGGTGGGAATCTCGTGAACGGATCGCCCGCCGCAGATTCTTCGCCTGCGCTGTTGGTTTACGATGCAGAGGTGGAGCTAATCTCAGCGCGTGGCAGCCGCCGGATTCCCTATTCTGAATTTCACACCGGCTACAAGCGCAATGCGATGGCGCCGGATGAATTACTCTTCGCTGTGCATCTCCCGCTCCGGTTTGCGCGTCACCGTCAATATCTGCGCAAGGTTGGAACGCGCCGCGCCATGGCCATTTCAAAGGTTGCGTTGGCAGGCACGGCGACCGTCGAGAAGGGCGTAGTCAGCGAGCTTCGCCTGGCGGCGGCCAGCCTTGCTCCGTTCCCGGTAAGGCTTTACAAAACCGAAACCGCGCTCCTTGGCAAGCCGATAAATTCAAGCACCATTCAATCGGCGCGTGAGGCCCTGTTAGCAGAGGCAAAACCAATCGACGACATCCGCTCAACTTCTGAATATCGGAAACGTGTAGCTGCAAATCTGCTTGAAGAGTTCCTTGTAGAGTTGCGTTCGGAGAGCCCGCCAAAATGAATTCGATTCTCTCAGCATGGAACAAAGCGGATGAAGAAGCAGCACTGGATGCCATGCTGGCCTGCTGTGGCGCGCGCCGATGGGCAGCGGCCATGGTGGCTCTTCGCCCCATTCCCAACATCATAGATTTGAGTGCCGCAGCCGACCGAGTTTGGAGCACGATGGAAGAGGCAGACTGGATGGAAGCATTCGCCGGTCATCCGCGCATTGGCGAGCGCAAGGCAGCGCATGCGTCAAAAAAGTCCACTACCTGGTCCCAACAGGAACAGTCATTGGCGAGCAGTGCGGCTGAGGGCGTATTGAAGGACCTTGCCGCCGGTAATCTGCTCTATGAGCAACGATTCGGATTCACTTACGTTGTTTGCGCGACGGGAAAGAGCGCTGAAGAGATGCTTGCAATCCTCAATCGCCGCCTGGGCAGCGATCGCGCGGCTGAATTGCGAGAGGCAGCTAAACAGCAACGACAGATCACGCAGATTCGTCTTGGAAAGTGGTTGATTGAATGAGTGGAATCACAACGCACGTACTCGACGTCGTCATCGGCAAGCCAGCAGCCGGAGTTACAGTGCGGCTCGAAAAGCGCGATGAAGCTGGCTGGGACGTTTTGCGCGAAAGTGCTACCGATGCGGATGGACGCTGCCGCGATTTTGCGCAGGATGCTACCCCAGGGCTCTATCGAATCACTTTCGGCACCGGCGCCTATCTTGCTCTCAAGGGCCGCTCCAGCATTTATCCCGAGATCACCATCACATTTACATGCGGCGGCGACGCGCATTACCACCTGCCGCTTTTGTTGAGCGATAACAGTTACACAACCTATCGAGGAAGCTGACACGATGGCCAGGCTTGGTGAGAATCGCTACGGAAAATCGCGTGTGCGCCTGTCGCGCATCACGCACCACGGAGACCGTCACGACTTCAATGAGTGGACTGTTCGCGTACTGCTCAATGGAGACTTCGAGACCAGCTTCACTGAGGCAGACAACAGCAAGATCCTGCCGACAGATACGATGAAGAACACTGTCTATTCCGTGGCGCGTGATTCAAAGGCTGCGATCATCGAAGATTTCGCCGTTGAGTTGGGCGACTATCTGCTCAACAACAATCCGCAGGTATCGAAGGCCAGCGTGGAGATCGCCGAAAAGGCGTGGGAACGGATGGTGATTGACGGAAAACCGGAGCCAACCACGTTCAGACTCGGTGGCCCCGAGTTGCACACCGTCCACGCTGTGCGCGAAAGAGACAGCTCATGGTCGGTGACTTCCGGCGTCGACGGACTTGTGATTTTGAAGACCACCAAATCCGCATTCACTGGCTATATCAGAGACAAGCTGACCACGCTGAAGCCATCCGCGGATCGCATCTTCGGCACCAGTGCCACTGTAACCTGGGAGTATGAGGTGGCTTCGCCAGACCACGCGCAAGTGCGGGCACGCGTCATCGCAGCGCTGCTCAAGGAGTTTGCAAATCACAACAGCATGAGCGTGCAGCACACGCTCTTCGATATGGGAAAGGCTGCACTGGCGGCAGCTCCGGAGATTGCGCGCATCACGTTGACCATGCCTAATCTGCACCATCTGCTTGCGGACCTCAGCCCGTTTGGACAGGACAATCCGAACCACATTTTTGTTCCTATCGACGAACCACACGGGTACATACAGGCCACAATAGAACGGTGAGAGCTACTCCAACTCCTTGAGATCCTCGGGCCGATCAATGTCTATTTCACCACCGGGAAACGACATCGCGACCAAGGGGAATGGCGGCTCAAGCAGCAAGGCGCGTGCACCTTTGTCTCCACGAAGCGCAAGCAAATCCGGGAATGCCTCGCGTGGAAACACGGCGGGAATGCCGATCACCTCCGCGTAGGTTGAGGCCACGATCGTCGGCTCCGATTGCGCCATGAAAGTCTCAATCAATGCCCGCAAGTGGTCGGCAGAAAGTCGCGGCTGATCGCAACTCAAAATCAGCGCGCCCTGCGTGTCAGACGAAATGACCTCCAAAGTTCCGAGCCCAGCATGAATCGACGTGGCGATTCCCTGTTCCCAGCGGTCATTGATCGAAAGAGCAGTGTTCATCAGAATTACCGAATCACAAATGATCTCAAAATTGGCGCCGAGAACGGCGATCACAGGTGCCGCGCCGGCTGCGCGCGCCAGCCGATCGGTACGCTCCAGCAGTGTTTCTCCGCCGAGCATCAACAATTGTTTTGGCTGGCCGAGGCGGCGGCTCGCACCTGCGGCCAAAATGATCGCAGCGACAGAAGCACTCACGGCTGTCCCTCCACATCCGGCTGTAGAACGATTAACAGAACAATCCCCGCAACCACAAACATGCGGAACGCAGCTTCCTGCCCATTCCAGGTATGCGACTGCCACATCAGGAACCACTCCGCGCCAATAGAAAGAAACGCCACCAGCCACATCAAGAGCGACAGAGTCAGCGCCATCACCGGCACGCGTTTGGCTGCATTGAATGCTCCTACCGGGAGCCTCAACGCGCGCAGCATCTGCATCACTCCCCACCAAAGCAGGATTGTGGTGACAATCTCCCAGGCAATAATTCCGATGTAAAACGCAAGGTGCATGCCGGGCGAGAGCACCGCGCGACCCATCCCATTATTGCCGGGAAAAGTAGAGTCCATCGACAATACATGGCGGACAAACTGGTAATTCGAATCGAAATCTGTCAGGTTATTAAACACAACCAGCGTGTAGAAGACGCCCATCCCCGCCAGCAGCAGCATCTTCGCAACGCGCGTGACCATCAATCTCTCCCCGCTTCGTTGGCGCTCAAAAACTTCTGCATTCCTGGTGCAAAGTGACCGATCTCCGATAGGCTCGGAGGCATAAGTTGTTTGTTTTCGCAGGCGATATTGGGTTTTTTCGACGTAACGGCTTTGTTTTCTTGTGCATGGGAGGAAAAGGGGGGAGGGGTGGGGTGAATCTCCGTCTGGGGGCGTCGCGAAATTTGTCGTGCGTGCGGTATTTGTGGTGCTGTGGAGGCCATTGATTTGATTGTGCGCGTTCCCGCGAATTAAACTGCAAAATCCGGGAAAATATTTGAGATTAATTCTGTCAGCAGGTTTGTTCATGCGATTGCCCTGGCTCGTAAGCAGAAACCAAAGAGAATTCCTGCCTCCACGTGCTACATTCGTATGCAAATGACGCCGAATCCTTCACCAGAACAAACGCTCGCCGCCCTCGGATACCAGTTGCCCTCACTGCCTGCCCCTGGCGGCAACTACGTACCAGCCAAACGGGTGGGCACAGTCGTCTATCTCTCCGGGGTCGTATCCACTGGCCCCGAGGGGATTATCACTGGAACCGCCGGGCTCGACCGTTCCATCGAGGAGGGATACGCGGCCGCCAGGGCTTGCGCTCTGACACTGCTGGCTGTGCTCAAACGCGAGCTTGGCTCGCTCGACCATGTGGCGGAAGTATTGACCCTGAACGGCTATGTGAACGCCGCGAATGGGTTTCCCGACTCCCCCGCGATCATCAACGGAGCTTCCGATCTGCTGGTTCAGGTGTTCGGCGAGGCAGGCCGCCATGTGCGCGCAGCCGTTGGCTTGAACGCCTTGCCGCGCAACGCCCTCGTTGAAGTCCAAATGACCGTGCGGGTGAAAGAGTCATGACCGAGCACGCACTTTCCGCCGAGCCGACCCACTCTGTGTGGGACCGCTCGCGCGCACCACGATTGCGCATTGAGCCCGGAGATGGAGTCGAGTTCGAATGTGTTGATGCCAGCGGCGGCCAGGTGCATCCCGGCATGACGACCTCCGAATACCTGGCCATCGACCGAACCCGCATTCACGCGCTAACCGGCCCTGTCTGGATCGAGGGCGCGGAGCCGGGAGATGTGTTGCAAGTGGATGTCCTGTTTACGCGGCACAGCGGTTGGGGATGGTCGAGTGTAATCGAGGGGCTGGGATTTCTAAAGGACCGCTTCCGCGAGCCGTATCTTTTTCATTGGCAGCTCGACGGCGAATTCACCAGCTCTCTTGCTCCCGCGGTTGTGCCGGTGCGGCCATTTTTGGGCGTCATGGGTGTTGCGCGGGCCGAGGATGGCGCCTTCCGCACTCGCCCGCCGGGCCCCTTCGGCGGCAATCTCGATGTGCGCGAACTCTGTGCGGGCTCGCGGCTCTACCTGCCGGTCTTCAACCACGGGGCGCTCTTCAGTTGCGGCGATGGCCATGCCGCACAGGGCGATGGCGAAGTGTGCATCAACGGCATTGAATGTCCTCTGGACGTGACGCTGCGGTTCCATCTCCATAAACAGCAGCCGCTCTCAGGGCCTATTGTGGAAGCAAGTGAGGCTGCCGCTTCCGATTCGACGGCGGACGCCTGGGTCGTTGTGGAATCGGGTACCGATTTGGCCGACACCGCACGGGCCGCAACCAGCCGCATGATCGACCTGCTCGTCAGCCGTTGGGGATTCAGCGAGATTCATGCATACATTCTGTGCAGCGTGGCTCTCAAGCTTCGGCTCAGCCAAGTGGTCAACGAGCCCGTCTATACAATCAGCGCCGCACTGAGCAAGCAGATCCTTCCCGACCGCGAGCTGTTCCCAATCCAATGAACATCAACGATCCTGAAATTGTGGAGGAACTTCGCGCGCTTTATCCGCGCTACGAAGAGGCGCTGATCAACAACGATGTGGACACGCTGGTTGCCATGTTCTGGGCTGGCCCCGAGGTCATGCGATTCGGCGTCACGGAAAACCTCTATGGGCCTGAAGAACTAGAAGCCTTCCGCAAATCGCGTCCCGCGGCAAACCTGGAGCGCACCATAACGCGGCTCGACATCGTGAGCTTCGGGCGCGACTTGGCCAGCATCACCCTGGAGTTTGAGCGCACAGCATCGAACGCTACAATACGCGGTCGACAGAGTCAGGTCTGGGTTCGTCTGCTTGAGGGTTGGCGCATCGTGCAAGCGCATGTCTCGCTTTTGCCGCCAGATTGATTGAATGGACTCTGGACAAACGGCTGGGATGGTGTCTGTAACTCACTCCGAGAGCGTAACAATCAACTGCTCGACAGGGGTCGCATGGAAGGCGGCCTCAAGGCTCTGCGAATCCGCAAAAGCGTTGCCTTCCACATGCCGGGCCGGGAACGCAAAGCTCAACTCCGGCTCTGCAAACGGCCACGGCGTCAGACGAAAATGCCGCGGAGCAATCGGCAGCACTTTCACCTCTGCTGTCCCTCCATCCTTGAGCGGCAAAGGATGCAACAGGTGTGCCGGCGACGAAAAAGCTACGCACGTCAATAGCGAAAGATTGTCGCAGGCCTGCAGGAGCCGGAAGTGCTCCAGGATCGTTTCTTCCGCTGCGTCAACTTCTGTTAAAGAGCTGTCCTCCGCAATCTTCGCATGTAACTCACGCTGATATTCGCGCTGTTTATCCAGAAATGCATCCAGGAGCTTTAGTCCATCCGGAACAATCGTCGAGCGATCGGCATGCTCGGTGAGCAGATTATACGTATGCATGGAGATGAGCAGCGCGGCGTAGGGATCCCCCTCCGCAATGATGCGTACAGCGCGATCACGCACCGCCAGGTACTCTTCGAGGTCGATCTCTTCGAAGGCGGAATACTTCCCGACAAGCTCGGTAGAAAACGCAGAAGGCTTGCCTTGTCGAGTGATGGAAGGATGCTCATCTCTCTCCGTCCAGCCATCGTCGTGGCGGGCGATTCCCTTAAGTACGCGCGCCCTCGGCTCCGGTTTGCGAAAATCCGCATTACCCCACGCCGCTGCGAAGTCCCCCGCGAGGTGCGCGTGGTCTGGGTGAGTAATAAGCCACCATCCTGTTTCCGACTCCATGCGTAACATCGGCCTTCTCCCTACTCCGCCGTCTGGGGCCTGCTTGATTCATGCCAATTGTGCAGCGCCAGCCACTCAAAAAACATCACGATAAAAAAGAAGCTGAATCCGAGCACCGTCGCTGCAAAAACCAGCGCAAACAGGTAGCCGGTCTCCATTTGATTGCTTGCGTAAATGATTGCATAACCTAATCCGCCCTCGCCCACGCGCGTAGAACCCGCGAATAACTCTCCGGTAATCCCGCCTATGACGCTGATCCCCGCGGAAATGCGAATGCCGGTGAAAAGGTTGGGCAGCGCATTCGGCAACCGCAACCTGTAAAGGATCTGCAACGGTGTCGCCTTGTACATCAGGAATAAATGGACCAGGTTTTCATCCACGCTGACCAGGCCCTGGGTAGTATTGGCAATGATGGGTGCGAGCGAAATGATAAAGGTCACAATCGTGACTGAAAGAATCCCGGCTCCTGCCCAATTGATAACAAGTGGTGCAATGGCCACGATAGGCACTGTCTGCAAGAGGATCGTGTATGGATAAAGAACTTGCCGCAGCCAGCGCCACTGCGCAAATACCATGGCGACGGCCACACCCACAACAATGCTGGCCGCCAGGCCGCCTGCTGCCTCTTCTGTCGTAATAAAGAGCGAATTCAGCAACGATGGAAGGCGTCCGTGCATTGCGCGCAGCACAGCGAACGGGCCGGGAAGAATGTAAGGCGGCAGACGATTTAGGCTCACAACCGCTTGCCAAATTCCGAGCAGACAGGCGAAAACGATTACGCTGTTGAAAATTGTCAGCAGGCTTCGCTTTGTCATACGTGGTACACCCCCCGCAACAAACGCGATGCCTGTGTAACTTGCTCCTCAAAAGCTTTGGACTCGCGTGTCTCTGCTGTGCGCGGCCACGGAAGGTTCACGTCGATCTCATGCGCCACGCGTCCCGGATGAGCGGCCAGAATCACAACGCGCGTGGAAAGAAAAACTGCTTCGGCCACGGAATGAGTAACAAATAGCACGGTCCATTTCTGCTCGCTGAAGAGGCGGAGAAGTTCCTCATTGAGGCGGTCACGCGTCATTTCATCGAGCGCCGCAAACGGTTCATCCATCAGCAGAATCCGCGGCCTGCTCACCAGCGCCCGGGCAATGGACGCGCGCATCTTCATGCCGCCTGAGAGTTGCCGCGGATACCGTTTGGCTACATGCGAGAGGCTGACAAGATCCAGCATCCGCGCCACTCGCTCTTTGCGTTCCAGTCTTGCCGCATGTTCAAGCTCCATCCCCAACCCGACATTCCGCTCGACGGTTCGCCACGGCAGCAGCGTCGCATCCTGGAAAATGAAGCTGACCAATTCGCGCGCATTCTCGGGCGTCATCCCATTCACGCGGACGGTGCCGTCACTTACGGGGCTTAGCCCTGAAACCAGCTTGAGCAGCGTCGATTTGCCGCAACCCGAGGGGCCAAGAAACGTAACAAACTCACCGCGATTCACCGTCAAGGAGATGCCCTCGACTGCGACCTCTGCATTGCGATAACGCTTTGTCACGCCTTCAAGCTCGATTTCCGGAATCGCTCCTTTGTTGTCGGTCACCATCCGGCATCTCCCGTCACGGGCAAATAGATGGCCGATGGATACGTGGCCGAGTGCAATATTTGTTGCGTCGATCGCGCCCAGTTCCAATTGTCCGCATCCTGCGGCGGAATTGCCGTGGAAGGATTGCGATCGTAAAGAGGAAATGCCGAACTTGCAATCTCCAGTCGCAACCGCTCGCCGGGAGCAAGAACAAAGGACACCGGCTCCAGTGTGAACTCCCACGGATGAATGCGATCCGCTGCGTAGCCCGCATCGCGAAACAACCACGAGCTGCGCGCAAAGCCGATGGACAGAAATTCCGCGCGTCCCGCTGCTGTAACGCGCACGATTTTCGCAGAAAAGTCCGCATACGCAGCCGAGGTTGCAGCATACAAATGGATGCGTGGATGGCCGAAGATCTCCGTCTCGCGCAGAACGGGGGCGGATGTATAGACCAGCAGGTTGTTGCCCATTTCCAGCACCGACTGATCAAACGGGCCACTCAATGCTTGCAATCCACCTGGCGCTAAAACAGGCACTTCCGGATCGTAGACAAAAACATCACGAGCCTCGTCGTCGGCAGGGCGACTAAGCGCAAGAGATCCGTCTCCCTTGCGCGAATTCGCATTTCCCTTGCTGTGCAGATAAAGCGGAAAGCCGGCAGCCGACGGCCACTCATGCGCAGTACGCCATTCATTTGGACCAAGTGCAAAGTGGCGGATGCGCGGCTCGTCGCTGAATGCGGAGGAGTCCTTAAGCCAGTGATCGAACCAGCGCAACAGGATTTGATCGGTATTCAAATTGGCGGCTTCACCGAGATTCGCTTCTCCCACTCGATCTCCCCATGGAATATGCATCCACGGGCCCGCAATCAGGTATTGATTCGCGCGCGCAAACTCGCTGCCCGCATGGTCGCGCAGTGCCAGATAGCCGGAAATAGAGCCTTCAAGATAAGTGTCGAACCATCCAGCGATGTGCAGCGCAGGAATACAAATTCGATCGAGCCGCGTGCCGATGTCGAGACTGCTCCAATACTCCCCAGGCTCGCGATACGCAAACCAGTCGCGCACATAGCTGGGGAGCGCGGGAACAGCGATCGCCGGATGCTGTGCATAAGGAACATGCCCGGATTGTGCACGAATATTGGCCCATGCAGCCTCCAGCCTGTCGCTTGCGTCGCGTAAACCAAGGCGGCGCGCGTCCTCCCGCAACATCTGCACGCCCCATCCCAACGCAGAATTTAACCGCAATGCGCCGTGATGATAAAACCATCCGTGATAGAGATCCGCCGCTGTCATATGCGGCGCAATACACTGCAGGCCGACGGGTTTTTCCGCAGCCGCAAGCAACTGCGTCGCACCCTGATACGAGAATCCGTACATGCCAATGCGGCCATTGCATCCGGGATGCGTTCGCAACCATGCAATGGTTTCCGCACCATCGCGGCCCTCGTTGCGAAAGGGATAAAAGATACCCTCCGAACCGCCGCGTCCGCGCACATCCTGAATCACGACGTGATATCCATGACGCGCAAACCACACCGGGTGCGCATAAACAACAGTCGAAGCAATATCGCGCCCGTAAGGCTGACGCATCAACAACGTCGGCCAAGGTCCCTGGCCATCAGGGAAGTAGTGATCGGACACGAGCGCAGTTCCATCCGTTAGCCGGCACTCAACTCCGCGCTCCAGACGAACCCCGCTTCCACATTCAACGAGGTCCATAGTCAGGCTCCGTGCTTCGGCTCAAAGTTGTACATGGCAACGAGTATCTCCGCAATGCGCGCAGCTGCTTCGTTCGACCATCGCTCGCCGTTTTCCGCAGAGGCCGACGAAGGATCGCCCATCACGCCGCTGGGCGCGATATCTCTGGTAAGCCACGCAAAGTTTGCCGACGAACCTTCGGGTTTCAGCAGTTCTGGCTCATCGATCCGTGCAATGTAATTCGCTGTGTACTCGTCAGGGTGCACAAGCTCAGGCGCTCCGTGCAGCAGGTATGCCGTCTCGATCTCACCCGCATGAAATCCGTATGTTCGCTCCTGCTCGCTCACGCCCTCCAAGGCAGCGCCGGCCGAACCGAATAGCGAAAACGTCCGCAACCCAAACTCCGCACGCAGATCGCGCGCCAGCACGTCAACCAGCGATGCGTTTCCGCCATGCGTGTTATAGAGAACAACCTTCTTGAATCCGCTTGCAGCAATGCTCGAACCCAGGTCGCGCACCAGCGCAAGAAAAGTCTGCGCACTCACCGAAAGCGTGCCTGGGAAACCGATGTGCTCGTTGCTTTTGCCATAGCAGACGGGCGGCAGCGCGTAGATAGGCAACTCCGCTGGAAGCTGCGCCAGTGCCCTGCCCAGCAAGAGATTATTGATCAGCGTGTCGGTCGCAAGAGGAAGATGATGGCCGTGCTGCTCAATGGCGGCCGTTGGCAGAACCAGCAACGTGGACTCGCGCGGCAACGCATCCACCTGCTTCCAGGTGAGATAGGCAAAGTTGCGTGCGTCGGGAATCCACGTCTTCATCGGGTCACCGTCTGTTTGCGAAAGCTGATCATCTTGCCCGGATTCAGCAGCCCACGCGGATCGTACTTCTGTTTGGCCAACAGCTGAATATTGTCCGCACGAAAGCGGCCTCCGTCTTCCAGATAGTTCACATGTGGATTAGCCACAAAAACGCCGATTGACCGGCAATATGCAATCATTTCGTTCAGTCGCTCCTCAGTAGTGAAACGCACAATGGGGATGGCGCCAGGAATTACGATTCCGTCGCCGTTCTTCATGAACTCAATGTGAAACAGAATCTCGTCGCCAAATCTCGTGCGCAGCAGGCGAAACTGTTCCTCGCATTCTGTTGGCGAAAAACCGCATTGCAGATAGGTGTAGGCGGCATCGGCCTTCATAGCCCAAAGTGTCGTGTGGTTCCACGTATAGTCGCTGAGCAACGGCTGCGTGCGCGGCCCTGTGAATTCTCCGACGAAGGTGACTTCCCCTCCCGCTCCCTCGGCCGTCGCACGCAAGGCATCGGCTTGCTCTTTGGCAATCATGATGAGTGCCAGCGACTTATCTACGCGGACTATCTGTTTTATCGGCGTGAAGAAAGAAGGGATCGGCCACTCGAAGACAGTGGCCAGGCGCTTCGTCCACTTCTCTTCCACGGCGATCGTTTGTGTAAAGCGGAACGCTTCCTCATAGGTATAAAACGCGGCCGTGAATTGAGTCCATTCGACCGCTGGTGCGAGAGCAAACCAGATGCGCGTGAGCACTCCGTTGGTGCCCCACGCATGCAGAATCTCATGCACCGCCGCACCTTCGTGCAAAACCACGCGTGGCTCCTCTTCCATGGTCACTACTTCAAACGCGCGCACAGTATCGAAGTCGCGAAGACCCCCGTGTCTCACTGAACCAATGCCGCCGGACCCACCAGCAAGAAACCCCCCGATTGACGCTTTGGCCAGCGTTGACGGATACATGCGCAGTTCCCATCCCTTCTTGCGAGCCTCGGTTTCCAGCACTGCCAGGCGCAGGCCAGGCTGACAAACGGCGACGCCGTCGGCCGCGATACCTTCCAACTTATCCATCAGCGAGAGATCGAGAATGATGCCGCCTTCGAGAGGAACACATTGGCCGTAGTTGCCTGTTCCCGCGCCGCGAACCGTCACGGGAATTTCATGCTTGCCGGCGAAACGCAGAATTGCAAGGACCTCATCCACGCTCACCGCTTGCACGGCTACTTCGCCATTTTTGCCGGCGAGCAAAGGGCGCAACACCGGCGAATACCAATAGAAGTCGTGCGAGAGGCGCTCAAGCACCGCCGGCGCTGTGAAGACTCGGGCCGGGTCAGAGACAACCTCGGAAAGTTCCGCCGCAATTCGCGCCAGCATAAGAAGGGACCTCTTGAAAACCTGATCGAGCTTGCGTTCAGCTATTTTCGTTTGCGGGTCGACCACAGGCGAAATGCCCGCAGCATCTGGGGATGAGTAAAGAGAGCATAGCATTCGTCGCGCAGCAGGGGGCCATCTACGATGCAGTTCATATCGCTGCGCGCGGCCACTTCTGTTGCAGGAATTCGGATCTGATCGCAGTGACGATTTGCGTCTTCGATTGTCGCCCCGTAGACTACGCGATCCAGTCCCGCCCATAGCGCCGCACTCATGCACATGGGGCACGGTTCGCAGGTGGTATACAGCGTGTATCCGGCGAGTGAAAGCTGCTTAAGCCGCTTGGTGGCTCTGCGAATTGCACGCACTTCCGCATGCGAGCTAGGATCGAACTCCTGCGCCACCGCGTTCAACGCGCGCAGTAGCACGTTTCCGGATTTCGCATGGATAATTGCTGCACCGAACGGTCGAGGGCGAGCCGTGCGCATTGAACGAGCTGTGAAGGCCGCAATCGCTCCCATCCGCTCCAGATCAAGAGTGCGGTCAGGGCCACCTGCAACGGGTCGCTTTCCGGATGGGGGGCGGCTGGTTTTGGAAACAACTCCCATACTCGAACTTAGCACGGCGGCCGGGGGTCGTGGGCCGGAAAAATTCGCCCGTGGCCTTCGCAACGATCGCGCTTACAATCTCCCTATGGACCCTGCCTCCTGGACCGTCCGGAGCCTCCGAACAGCGCTCGCAAATGGAACGGTGCAGCCATCCGCGCTGGCGGATCAAGCTCTTGCTTGTGCCAACCAAAACGCCGGACACAACACCTATCTCTGGCGGGATGCAGCGTGGACCCGTGCCGAGGCGGCTCGCGCAGAGGCAATGCCGCGCGGTGAGGGCGGGCCATTTGGCGACGGCCGCGGCCCGATCTGGGGTGTGCCCATCTCAGTGAAGGATTGTTTCGATCTGGCAGGCGCGCCCACCAGTTGCGGCACGCACTTCTATCGCGAGTTGAATGGAAACGCCGTTGGGGATTCCTGGCTCGTAGAGCGTCTCCGCGCAGCCGGCGCTGTCATCACCGGCAAGACCCACCTGCATCCCCTGGCATACGGAATCACCGGCGAGAACCCCGAATTTGGCGACTGCCTTCAGCCTCGAGACTCGACTGCGCTTACTGGCGGTTCCTCATCCGGCGCAGCCGCCAGCGTGCAGGAAGGCTCGGCCGTTTTTGCCATCGGCACGGACACCGGTGGCTCCATCCGCGCACCGGCGGCGCTATGCGGACTGGCCGGTTATCGCGCGAGCGTGGGACTCGGCGATTGGAGAGGGGGTGCGCACCTGGCCGAGTCCTTTGACACCATGGGCTGCCTCTTCCGCGACCTTCGAGATGCGCCTCTATTTGCGGGGCTCTTCGCTCCCGAGCCGACCACCCAATCTGTGAACTTCACACGCTTCGCCGTTGTGGACGATAGCTTTTTCCATGACTGCGAACCTTCAGTTCTCTCCAATCTGCAAAGCACCGTTCGCGCTCTTGGAGACCTTGGCCTGCACAGTTCCCGCATCGACGCTGGCTGGTGGGCAGACTCGTTCAATATCTTCGCCCCGATTCAGGCGTCGGAGGCAGCGCGCATCCATGCCGGTCACTTCGACCGCTTTGAGACCTCCATTCGCGAGCGTCTCGAATGGGGCGCGAACATCAGCACTCCCGAACTCACCGCCTTGCGTAAGCGACGCGAGGCGTTCCGCAATCGCATGGATGAACTGCTGGCCACGCACGAGCTAATCCTGCTTCCCGCAACGCCGGTAGCACGCCTGACGGCCGGCGCCGATCACAGCAAAACGCGCTCCCGCCTGCTCCGTTACACCACGCCTTTCAGCCTGACAGGTGCGCCAGTCGTGACCATCCCCTTCGCTGTTGGCGGTATGCAACTGGCTGCCGCACGAGGCTTCGACGAAGCGCTTCTCCAACTCGCGTCCAGACTCGCAAATCTGGTATCAAAATAGCTCGACGCTGCGAGAAGAACGAAGAGCTGCCGTCCCATGCATGATAACTTTCATTTCAAGGATGACCCATCCTCGCCCAAGAGGTCAGCGTTGAGATCGAGCAGAATCTTCACCGTCGCGGCTATCTCCCTTGCGGCCGCGTGCGCCATTATTCTTTCCGGTTGCCACAGCAACCATACTGCGACCTCAGGCGGCCTCGCACCGGTTCGCCTTCAACTCGACTGGTATCCCCAACCCGAGCACGGCGGCTTCTTTGCGGCGCAGCTTCTGGGCTATTACAAAGCTGAGGGCTTGGACGTGGCATTTTTGCCGCTGCCTCAATACGGCAGTGCTGCCCAGTTGGTAGCCTCGGGAAAGGCCGACATCGGTCTCGGTTCCAGCGACGCGATCCTGGAGTGGAATTCGAATGGCCTGCCGCTGGTTGCCGTCTCAGCTACCATGCAGCACGACCCGCAGGCTGTCATGGTCCACAAGGATTCGCCTATCCATGACTTCAGGGATCTGGAGGGCCACACCATCGCCGCACAGACCGGCGCTACGTGGCTCAAATACGTCACACACAGGTACGACCTTCACCAGATCCGCGAAGTTCCGTCCACGCTTTCCATCGCCAGTTTTCTCGCCGACCCCGGCTACCTGCAGCAGATATTCATCACCAGCGAGCCGTTTTTCGCCAGGCAGGCAGGTGCCGACGTGCGCACTCTGCTCATTAGTTCTTCAGGGTACGACCCCTATCGCGTTTCATTCACCACGCGCGATTTCATGACCCAGCACCCCGACCTGGTGGCAAAGTTTGTACGAGCCAGCATTCGCGGCTGGCAGGCTTATTTGAGCGATCCGGCAGCTACCAACACCTATCTCCTCAAGCTCAACCCCGCACTCAACCCCGCGCAGGAGGCATACTCCGCACAGGCATTGCGCGACGGCGGCTTCATCACCGGCGACCCGGGCAATCCTCAAACCGGGCGCATGACCGCAGCGCGCTGGCAAACCCTTTATGAGCAGTTGAAGTCCCTCGGAATTCTGCATGGCCCCGTCGACCCGACGAGCACCTACTCGCTGAGTTTTGCTCCATAACCAGCGGCGTCACGCTGGACTGTGTAAAGCAAATCAAGGCATCTCGCTTCAAAAAGATGTCCACGACTTTGCCGGTGCCACCGATTGAGTGACAATAGGAGCATATGACTGACCTGGCTCGCATTTTGTCCGTTTGGCGCGAATTGGAGAACGCCGGGGCAGACTACGTCCTGGCATCGATTGTTGCGGTTCAGGGTCCCAGCTATCGCAAGCCCGGCGCGCTCATGTTGCTAACCCCGGAAGGCCGTCGCGTGGGCACGGTAAGCGGCGGTTGCCTTGAGGCCGAAGTGGTCAGCCGTGCCTGGTGGCTCACCGCGAATGGCCCAACGATCCAGCGTTATTCCACCGCCGATGACGACGGCGACCGGCCCTACGGCTCGGGTTGCGGCGGCGTGGTTTTTCTGCTGTTGGAACGCCGAGCAACCGCCGGCCCCCTGTTGGCCGCTCTGGAAAAAGCCTTCGCCCTGCGTGTTTCGCTAGCCGTAGCAACGGTTCTGGATGGCCCGCAGATCGGCCGCCGTGCATTTGCGAGCGTCGATCGTGAACAACCTGAGAATGTCCACCAAGCCAGGATCAACCGTGACCCGCTGCAAGACCTCGCTCAAAATGCGATTGCGAATCGCGAATCCATAGAGAGCACAATCGCAGTCGGCGAAATCAATGCCAGAGCCTGGGCTGACTTCCGCCCGGCCCGGCCCGGCCTTTGGATCTTTGGCGCGGGCGACGATGCTCAGCCGCTTTTGCGTCTTGCGAAGGAACTAGGCTTGTTTGTCTCCGTTGCCGATGGCCGTAGCCACCTCGCCACGCGCGAGCGCTTTTCCGCAGCCGATCAATTGAGTGTCCTGCCTTTCAAGGATCTTCCGGCCAACCCACCGGAAGCATCGATGACTGCGTTCGGAAATATGCATCCTGAGGACGCCGTCGTCGTTATGAGCCACAGCTTCGAACAAGATTCAAAGATTCTAGCCTGCCTGCTGACACTCAAGACCCAGCCGGCTTATATCGGTGTTCTGGGCCCGCAGCGCCGTACGCGCGAACTGCTCACCGAAGCTGGCCATTTGCTCAATCTGCCCGTCAATTCAATCGCTGCCCAGGCCGACCGCTGGCTCGACCTGTTGCATGCTCCAACCGGCCTCGACCTGGGCGCGGAATCGCCCGAGACCATCGCCCTTTCCGTGCTTGCGGAGATCCAGAAGGTGCGAACATCGTCCACCGCGTTGCCGCTCCGCACCGTCCGCGCTGCCAGGGAGGCAATCGCCGGCTGATCTAGCGATTTGGCGTCATGTCTCTTGCTTCCCCCAGGATTTGCACTAGAATATGAAATCTGCCCCTGTCAGGATCGTTCCCCATTTCTTCGGGGCCTGGCTGGTCCAGTGGCTTCTCCGAGAAGGCTACGAAAGTCAAAAACGAGGAGAATCCGCAAGGAGAGGATGCATGGAGTCGGCCTTGAGAGAGATCGGGAAATCCCTTGCCGAGCAGTTGCCTCCTCTAACTCCGCATGCGGCGGCCGTTGAAGCAGACCGATGCTTGTATTGCTACGATGCGCCGTGTACGCATGCATGCCCCACGCATATCGATATACCGCGTTTCATCAAGAAGATCGCGTCCCATAATCTGCGCGGTTCGGCGGGGACCATCTTTGCCTCCAATCTACTGGGCGCAACCTGCGCACGGGTCTGCCCGGTGCAGGAGCTGTGCGAAGGCGCATGCGTACTGGGCGCAGACCACAAGCCCATCGCCATTGGCCGTTTGCAACGCTTCGCCATGGACCATGCCCGCGAGCACCAAAGCTATCCGGTTGTAGAATCCACCCCGACTGGCCGATCTATCGCCATCATCGGCGCCGGACCTGCTGGCCTTTCCTGCGCCGGCGAGTTAGCCAAGCTGGGCCACACGGTAACCATCTTTGAGAAGCGCGAAATGCCTGGCGGCCTTTCCACATATGGCATCATCGCGTTGCGCGAGCCCGTAGAGATTGCTCTCGAAGAGACCAAAATGATCGAAAGTCTCGGCGTCCAAATAAAAACCGGCATCGAATTCGGTGTGGATATTGCCTTGCTTGAACTCCAGCGAGACTTCGAGGCCGCTGTGCTGAGCGTCGGATTAGGCCACACACCCAGCCTGGGAATCGAAGGCGAAAGAGTCATCGTAGATGGCCTCGAATTCATCGAAGCCAGCAAGACCGCGCCGGCAAATCTCCACGTAGGGCGCAATGTAATCGTGATTGGTGCAGGCAACACCGCAGTCGATTGTGCCACAATCGCTCGACGCCTCGGAGCGGACCGCGTGACCATGGTCTATCGCCGCACCGATCGCGAGATGACTTGCTATGAGCATGAATACGACTTCGCGCGCAAGGAAGGCATCGAGTTTCGCTTTCTCTCGCAACCCTCGCGCGTGGTGCTCGAAAATGGTTTACCGGTTGGCCTCGAATGCCTGCGCGTGGAGTTAGGTGCGCCAGATTCGTCCGGCCGCCCGTCGCCTGAGCCCGTCGGGGGCTCGGAGTTTGTGCTCGCTGGTGACCAGATCGTCAAAGCTGTCGGACAAAACAAACCTGCGCTTGCCGCGCTCCTTGGACTCGAAACAAGGAAGGGCTTCTTCGCAGTTGACGACAGTTTTCAAACCAGCCTGGCGGGCCTTTATGCCGTCGGCGATTGCATTCGGGCTTCCGGCGCGGCCTCCACGGTAATGGCCGTCCAGGATGGTAAACTCGCAGCCGCGGCGATTCATCGACAGCTAGCGCGGACGCTTGCTCAAGTCGAGGTAAGTTAGCCATGGCAGATCTTCGCATCAACTTCGCCGGCATCAAGTCCCCAAATCCATTCTGGCTGGCCTCGGCTCCCCCCACTAACTCCGGCGCGCAGATTCACAAGGCGTTTGAAGCAGGCTGGGGCGGCGCGGTTTGGAAGACCATCGGCGCTCCGGTGCTGAATGTTTCCAACCGCTACGGAGCATGGCACTACGGCCGCCAGCGTATGTTGGCCATCAACAATGTTGAGCTAATCTCGGACCGGCCCATCGAAATCAACCTGCGTGAAATCGCCGAAGTCAAACGCGCATGGCCTGATCGCGCCGTCATCGTGTCTGCAATGGTTGACTCCAAGCCCGAAGCCTGGCGAGAGATTGTCGAACGCATCGAAGACACCGGCGCGGACGGCATCGAACTGAACTACGGCTGTCCGCACGGCATGAGTGAACGCGGCATGGGTTCTGCCGTTGGCCAGGTGCCGGAATATTGCGAACGCATCACGCGCTGGGTGATGGAAGCCGCAACGATTCCCGTCATCATGAAGCTCACGCCTAACATCACCAACATTGTTCTGCCGGCCCGTGCGGGAGTAGCCGCCGGCGCCAATGCACTCTCGCTTATCAACACCATCAACTCCATCGTAGGCGTGAATCTTGACACCCTTGAATTGACGCCGAGCATCGGCGGCAAAGGCGGCCACGGCGGTTATGCCGGCCCTGCCGTCAAGCCCATCGCGCTCAATATGCTTGCATCGCTTGGCACGGACGAAATCGTTTCCAAGTCGGGCATTCCGATCTCCGGCATGGGCGGAATTGCCAACTGGCAAGACGCAGCGCAATTCCTTCTTCTCGGCGCGTCGAGCCTGCAAGTCTGCACCGCGGTGATGCACTATGGCTTCCGTATGATCGAAGACCTATGCGATGGCCTTTCTAACTGGATGGACGAAAAGGGTTTTAAGACCATCGCCGAAGTTACCGGCCACAGCCTGCATCGCGTCTCGGAATTCAAGAATTTCGATCTCTCCTATCGCGCCGTCGCCCGCATCGACGCGGAGAAATGCATCAAGTGCAATCTCTGTTACGTTGCATGCAACGACACCGCGCATCAGTGCATCGATCTGGTATCGGCGCAGGGCGCGCTGGTCGAACCGCTCTCTTACGATGTGCGCTCCAACGGCAAACATGAAGCGATAGAAACACGCCCCCAGCCACAGGTTCGGGAAGACGATTGCGTTGGCTGCCGCCTCTGCTATAACGTTTGTCCGGTGGACGATTGCATCGCGATGGTCGAGGTTCCATCTGGACGTAATGCGGTCACGTGGAGTGAACTCTCGCAACAGCAAACCCAGGTAACCGAAGACTGGGAAACCATGAAAGCCTATCGTGAAAAAGTAGGCATTCACATTCATTAGAGTTAGTTTGGTAACAAGGCAAGACAAAGCAGGAGAACGTTAAGATGGCGCTCCTAATCAGAGGCGGGGAGATCGTAACCGCGGAATCTCGCTCACGCGGAGACATCTTCATCGAAGATGAAACGATCGCTCACATCGGGATCGACTTGACCGCGCCACCGGAGACCGAAGTCGTTGATGCGACCGGAAAGCTGATCTTCCCCGGCTTCATCGATCCGCATGTCCACATTCATTTGCCCTTCATGGCTACCTTTGCCAAGGACACTCACGCCACTGCGAGCAAAGCCGCGCTCATTGGTGGAACCACCACCTTCATAGAAATGTGTTGCCCGTCCCGTAATGAAGATGCACTCGATGGCTACAACATCTGGAAGCAGAAGGCGGAAGGCAACAGCGCCTGCGACTACGCCTTCCACATGGCGGTAACCCGCTACGACTCCGACACAGAAGCACAATTGCGTGAAATTGTTCGCGACGGAACTGCATCCTTCAAAGTGTTCCTTGCCTACAAGAATTTCTTCGGTGTCAACGACGAAGAGCTATTCCAAACTCTACAACTTGCTGCGGAGTTAGGTGTAATCACCACCGCGCATTGCGAAAATGCCGAGTTAGTCAGCCAGTTACAACAGCTGCTTTTGGCTGAGGGCAAAACAGGTCCCGAGTGGCACGAACCCAGCCGCCCGGAAGCTGTTGAGGTCGAGGGCACCAGCCGCTTCGCGACATTCCTTGAACAGACGGGCGCGACGGGTTACGTCGTCCATCTCTCCTGTGCGCCAGCCTTGCGCGCGGCCGTCGAGGCCAAGTTGCGCGGCGTGAAGATCTACGTAGAATCGGTCCTTCCCCATTTTCTTCTCGACAAAAGTTATGCCGAGCGCCACGGCGTGGAAGGCATGAAGCATGTCATGTCGCCACCCTTGCGCGACAGGCGCAATCCGCCTGCTCTGTGGAGTGCCTTGCAGGCAGGCTTGATCGACACAGTAGGTACCGATCATTGCCCCTTTGACATCGAGCAGAAGCTTCTCGGCGCCAATAACTTCACCCAGATACCCAACGGAATTCCCGGGCTCGAAGATCGCGTAAACCTGATGTACACCTACGGTGTAAAGCGCGGCACACTTGACATTCATCGCTTTGTCGATGCGCTCAGCACCCGCCCAGCCAAGCTCTTCGGCCTCTTTCCACGTAAAGGGTCCATCTCCGTTGGAGCCGACGCCGACCTGGTCATCTATGACCCAAAATATCGTGGGATGATTTCCGCCGCGACGCAGCACTCCAACAACGATTACAACGGGTTCGAAGGATTTGCCATCGAAGGCAGGCCTTCTCATGTAACTGTCCGCGGCAAGGTGCAAGCGCGCGATGGGGTATTTGTCGGTGAACCAGGCCGCGGCCGCATGCTACGTCGCCAGCCTCAGTATGGAGCACGCCAGGTCTCAGAAGAGGCGCTTACCCATGTCGGTTGATGAACAGGCCGCGATCAACCAGCTCAAGGAACTTCGCGCCCTTACTGCGGATGAGAATGGTGCGCAGCGTCTGGCGTGGAGCCCCGTCTGGATGAAAGCACGGGAGTGGTTTCAATCTATACTGCACGCACTTCCCGTCGAACATCATCTTGACGCTGCCGGCAACAGTTGGTCCACGCTTGAGGGGGCCTCCGACGCAACACTCATCCTCGGCAGTCATCTCGATTCCGTTCCCAATGGCGGCTGGCTTGACGGCTGTCTCGGGATTATCGGCGCGTACGCGGTTCTTCGCAGAATTACCGAAGAGTACAACGGCAAGCCCCCCATTACGATTCGTCTCGTCGATTGGGCCGATGAAGAGGGAGCACGCTTCGGCCGCAGTCTTTTCGGCTCATCAGCCTTTGCGAGCACGCACAGCATCGACCTGGACAGGAATCGCACAGATGCGGGCGGCACGCGGCTCGAAGACGCACTCGCCGCATGTGGAGTTCGCATCGACGCGATCGGCGATGCGGCATGTGAGCGGAAAAATGCCGCCGCCTATCTTGAATTGCACATAGAGCAGGGGCCGGTACTTGAAAGCATGGATCTCCCACTCGCCGCCGTGCTCGGCACCAAAGGCGTCGAGCGTCACGCCATCACGTTTCATGGACAGGAGGCGCATTCCGGATCGACGCCCATGAATGCGCGGCGCGATGCATTGGCTGCTGCCGCAAAGCTCGCGCTCGAAATTCGCACTATCGCCAAGCGGCACCCTGACGCTGTGTGCACCATAGGCAGCGTCAAGACTTTCCCGGGCATCGTGACTGCCGTTGTTGGCCGCTGCGAGGCCACGCTCGATCAGCGCGATCTCGACGCCGAAATTCTGGCTACAATGCATCGCGAAGCACAAGAGAAGAGCATTCAATTCGCAGAAGAAGAAGGCTGCACTGTCGAATGGTCGCGCATATGGAACATCGAACCAGTACCTTTTCATCCGCAGCTGATTGAGCTTTGCGAAGAAGCTATTCGCGAGACGATCGGCCGCTCGCATCGCATGCCTTCCGGCCCATTGCACGACGCCGCTGAAGTCTCGCGAGCAGGCATCCCTACAGTGATGATGTTCGTACAATCGCTTAAAGGAATCAGCCACAACAAGATTGAAGACACGCTTGAAGAACATTTGAAAATGGCCATAACGGCCTTTGACAAACTAGCTTCCAAAACCATCGACTGGATTCGCGCTCAATAAAGTTGAGCCGCGACGCACAGATGGAAAGGGTGAAAACAAATGAGTGTTCTCGAAACATCAGCGCCTTTCGCAGTCTCTCACTGGATCAATGGCAAGTCGGACGCAGGAAGCTCGGGTCGCAAGGGGGCGGTCACTAATCCCGCAACCGGTGAGGTCATCGCTGAGGTTGCCTTTGCGCATGCTGAGGATGTCGATCGCGCCGTCGCTGCTGCCAAATCCGCAGCAGTCGAATGGCGCTCCACGCCTCTTTCCAGTCGCGCCGAAGTCATGTTTCACCTCCGCGACTTGATCGTCCGCAATCGTAGCCACCTGGCCGAAATCATCAGCCGCGAAAACGGCAAGACCATGGCCGATGCGCTTGGCGAAGTGGCGCGTGGGCTCGAGAACGTGGAGTTCGCCTGCGGCATCCCCAACCTGCTCAAGGGTGGATACACTGAGCAAGCCAGCCGCGGCGTTGACGTCTACCAGATTCGCCAACCCATCGGCGTAGTCGCCGGCATCACGCCCTTCAACTTCCCCGCAATGGTCCCGCTGTGGATGCTCTCGACTGCCATCGCGTGCGGCAACGCATTCATTCTCAAGCCATCTGAAAAGGTTCCCGGAGCCAGCGTTTTTCTTGCTGAATTGGTCAAACAAGCCGGCGTTCCGGACGGCATTCTCAGCCTTATACATGGCGATAAGGTTGCGGTTGATCGACTCCTCGAACACCCTGACATCAAGGCGATCAGCTTTGTTGGATCTACGCCTGTTGCCCGCTACATCTATGAGACTGCGACGCGCAACGGCAAGCGCGTGCAGGCCCTTGGCGGCGCCAAGAATCACATGATGGTGCTTCCAGATGCCGATGTCGCCATGGCTGCCGACGCCGCCGTCTCCGCTGGTTATGGCGCAGCCGGCGAGCGCTGTATGGCCATCTCCGTTGTGCTCGCCGTGGGCGATGTTGCCGATCCGTTGATCGAAGCGATACGCGACCGCGTTGCCCGCATCAAGGTTGGCCCCGGTTCAGAACCCGCCAGCGAAATGGGCCCGCTGATCTCTCGCGAGCATCGTGATCGCGTCGCCGGCCATCTGGACAAAGCGGTCGAGGAAGGTGCGACACTTTCTATCGACGGGCGGCTCGATCCCGCCGCGCAGACCAGTGGTTTCTTTCTCGGCCCGTCGCTCATCGACAATGCGAAGCCGGGAATGCGCTGCTACGACACCGAGATCTTTGGGCCCGTGCTCAGCGTTGTGCGCGTGCCGACTTATGCTGAAGGTCTTCGCCTAATCAACGAGAATCCCTATGGCAACGGCACGGCTATCTTCACGCAGAATGGCGGCGCCGCGCGCCAGTTTCAATTCGATGCCGAAATAGGCATGGTGGGCATCAACGTACCCATCCCCGTTCCCGTTTCCTACTACAGCTTCGGCGGATGGAAGTCCTCGCTTTTCGGCGATCTGCACATGTACGGACCCGAAGGCGTGCAATTCTATACCCGCTCCAAAGTTGTCACCAGCCGCTGGCCCGATCCAGGCGCCAGCAAAGTAGACCTTGGGTTCCCGCAGGTGCGCTGAAGTCTCATCAGAGCCGGAACAAAGAGCGCAAGCCCGGTACAAGAATGCAACCCCGATGATAAAATTTTGAAGATTGATTGAGGAGCGCGCGATGAGCGAGACGGCGGAACTGAAGACACTCACATCGGAAGAAATCACCACCATCACACGCCAGACCAACTACGGTACTTGGCGTTTCCAGAAGACCTGGAAGCCGCTGCACATTGCTGACGCCGAGGGCTGCTGGTTCACGGACGGCGCGGGCAAGCGCTATCTCGATTTTAGCTCGCAGTTGATGTGCGTGAACCTCGGGCACAAGAATCCACGCGTAATCGAATCTATTGCCGAGCAGGCTCGTGAACTGGCCTACGTTGCACCCGGTTATGCCACCGATGCCCGCGCCCGGCTCAGTAACAAGTTGCTTGAAGTGCTTCCCAAGGGCCTGGATAAATTCTTCTTTGCCACCAGCGGAACCGAAGCCAACGAAGCTGCCTTCAAAATTGCGCGCATGTTTACAGGGAAGACCAAGATCATTTCGCGCTATCGGTCGTATCATGGATCGACCATGGCATCCATCGCGGC
>Ga0182012_10000450_pt1 | contig 45764 bp, 41 predicted proteins | sample 612S2SmetaG_FD_120486 | JGI IMG/M metagenome (GOLD analysis project Ga0182012, IMG submission 120486) | Permafrost microbial communities from Stordalen Mire, Sweden - 612S2S metaG | ecosystem: Environmental > Terrestrial > Soil > Wetlands > Permafrost | place: Sweden: Stordalen | collected... | reverse complement strand
GGCAAACTCAAGGAGTTCAAGCGGATCGCCCTACGCGCCGACAAAACCGATCAAAGCTTCAAAGCCATGATCCGCCTCGCCGCCGCGCTCATCAATTCGCGATGAATCTCAACAGGCCCTAGACCGAGGGCGTTGCAACAGATAAATCTTGGGTTCCGCACGCTCCCCGAGCGATGTTTGCTACCGGAGCAATGTCGTGAGAGGGTCTTACCTGGGCGATAGGCTGACGGTCGAACGCGTGAAGGATTTTTCGAAATCACGACGCAACCTCTGGACACGCAATATGCCGCGGTCCTCGCGCAGGCGATCGTGGACACGGTGCGCGATCCTTTATTGGTGCTCGACTGCGATTTCAACGTAGCCTCAGCTAGCCGATCATTCCTCCGTGAATTTGATGTCGCTTCTGAACATGTCATCGGCCATTCGGTTTATGCAATTCTAGACGGCCATTTCAATGTTGTTGGCCTGGCTAATTTAATAGGCAAAGTATTACCAGAGCACACCGCCTCTAATAACTTCGAGATCAACGGCGTATTTCCCCGCATAGGACAGAGAAGCTTGATCGTTGGCGTCAGTGAAATATTATTCGCCGATAAATTCCACAAGGCTATTTTGCTTTCGTTCCACGACGTCACGGAACGCCGACGTATTGAAAACGAAAGAGCGGCCCTTCACAACGAGACGCAAAAGCTACTTAAGGAAAAACACGTCTTGTTGCTGGAAATGCAGCACCGCATTTTTAACAGTTTGCAGATTATTGCGAATATTTTGATGATGAAGACGCGAACGGCGACCTCGGAGGAGACGCGCAGACATCTTCAAGACGCCTATTCGCGCGTTATGTCGGTCGCGACGATGCAACGGCACATCGACGATGCGGCCCGTACTGAAACGGTTAAGCTCGCTCCTTATTTCACCACGGTTTGCGACAGCCTCGCGAAATCGATGATCGACGATGAAAAGCGGGTGTCGGTTCGCTACGAGTTTGACGACGCTTCGGCGCGGTCGTCGGAAGCGGTGAGCCTTGGGCTCATCGTGACGGAATTAGTCATCAACGCCCTGAAACACGCGTTTCCGACAAATCGTCCGGACGCGGAAATTCTGGTCAAATACGAGACTTCTGGCGCTAATTGGCGGCTCACGGTGTCAGACAATGGCATCGGGCGGCCGCAGGATAGCGCGGGGTCTTCCGATGGGCTTGGCGGCACCCTTGTGAAGGCTCTTGCACACCAGATCAAGGCGCAAATCGAGACGGTGAGCAGTGCGCGCGGACTCGCGGTATCAATCACACACGCAACCTTTACCTCGCGCGCTGCCTGACACGACTCGAACGTCGGTCTTTTTTGAGGGTCAAAAACCGCGTTTTTCGCCTCATGGGCGCGTCGGGTCCGGCAGCAAAAGTTCGAACTGACCTACCGCCCAACCCCCACCGGATTGACTCGCCTGCGGGGCCCGACGAAAATGACGTCGCACTCGACCACCTATCCAACGGAGCAGCAATGAAAATCCGGAGCGTCACCACTGCGGTTTTCCTCTGCCTTTTGTGCGGGCAAGCGCTGGCGCAACAACACCCGGTCCTCGTGCGCAAGACGAGTCCGGGGACAATCCATGGCCCAAGCGGGCCCGTTTTGGGCTCGGGCTCGGTCGGCGGTTTGAAGCCGGGACAGGCCTTCGTCGGCGGGAAAACATCCGCGCCGACCAACGCCGCGATCCCGGCGCCCAGCGGCGGCGCGCATCAGTAAGCTTCGCGGGAGTACGGCCGCCCGTCCGGAAAATGCCGCATGAGCGATCTTGACGCAAAGGCTTGGCTCGGCTTCGCCTGTCTCGCCGCGGTGGTGGCGCTGCTGCTTTTCGTCTCGGCGGGAACTCCGCGATATTGGCAGGCCTGGGCCTCTCTCGCCGTTTTCTTCGGGCCCTCGGCCGTCGGAACCCGTTGGCTCATGAAAAACGACCCGGCGCTGCTGCGCCGTCGCTTGCGCGGCGGGCCGGCGGCGGAGAAGGAAACATCGCAAAAGATCATCATGTCCTTCATCAGCATTGGCTATATCGCGCTGCTGGTCGTGTCCGCGCTCGATCATCGATTTCGATGGTCCAGCCCGCCCGCTTTTTTGACGATCGCCGCCGACCTTTTGATATTGCTGGGTCTCTACATTGTGTTTCTGGTCTATCGGGAAAACAGTTTCAGCTCCGCGACGATCGAGGTCGCCGCCGACCAACGCGTGATCTCGACCGGGCCTTACGCGGTCGTCCGGCATCCGATGTACGCTGGGAGTTTTCTGTATCTTCTGGCCACGCCGCTGGCGCTCGGCTCCTGGTGGGGGCTTCTGGTCGCGGCGGGCCTCGCGCCCTTTTTCGCGTGGCGGCTGTTGGACGAGGAACGGGTTCTGAAGGAGAAGCTTCCCGGCTACGCGGATTATTGTTCGAAGTTGCGATGGCGGTTGATCCCGGGGGTATTTTAGCGGCGTGCGGACGGGGCGGTTTAAGCCGCAGGAGGCAGAGGAGGGCAAGCCTTCGAAGCCGCGCCTCGTTCATATGGGATTGGAGAGCACGATGGCTCAACGGGTTCTTGTAGTGAGCGTAAGGCCACGTTGGGTTACGGAAATCGTCTCCGGTAGAAAAACGGTTGAACTCCGTCGTCGTCCGCCTAGGCTGGATCAACCAGTTGTCTCTTTGATTTACGAAACCTCTCCGGGGTGCCGACTCCGTGCCAAATGTCTCATGGGCCCGATAGTGACAAACACTCCGCGGTCGTTGTGGCTGCAATTAGGAGACCGCTCTGGCGTGACAATCAATGAATACGACGCCTATTTCGCAGGAACTTTAAAAGCCTACGCCATCGAGATACAACGGGTCGAAGAGATGCCCGCCCATCTGTCGCTAGAATACCTCAGACAAAAAGCGAATTTCGTGGTGCCTCAGTCATGGTCGTGGGCTACACCGCGTCTGCTTGAAGCCTTGGGGATGTGCCAATGATCGTCGTGGTCTGTGGATTGTCGAAATGCGGGAAGACAAGCCTTGTCGACGCTGCGAAACCAATAGGGCTCGATTGGACGCCTGTTAGGGGGAGTCAGCTGCTTCATGTCGCAGGCAAGCCGACAACAGGCCTGACGGCATGGCAAACGTTGGACAACCAACAATCCTTGCGTGATCAACTTGCGAGACTCGACAGCGACAACCGACACCTTGTTCTTGACGGCCATTTGCTTATTGAAACAGTCGATGGTCCCCAGCTCGTACCAGACTCTGCCTTTTTCGGCCTAAAACTGGCAGGTGTGATCGCTGTCGTCATAGACCCTGATCTTCTCTCAAAGCGAAGGGCAGAAACTCCCCTCAACTCTGATCCGGTGGAACTCGCAGATTTGATGTCCATCGAAAAGTTTCAGGCGAGACGAATCGCTCGCCAATTCGATGTTCCCTTTTTTGATGTAGAGCATGATGACGCTAATGCTTTCGCTGAGGCGGTCGCCGCAAGTTTCACGAGTGCCGACGCAATGCGCCGTTGAAAACATATTCTCTACTATTCCAGCGATAAACGCCGTCAACCGCTTGAGTTTGTTCAAAGCCCCAACGGTTCAATAGTGTCTTGAACGCCTCTATTCGAAGGTCAGGGACGGTGAACAACGGCTTCTTCGTTCCAAGCCAAGAGAACGCCTCTTCGGCGCAGATCGCCGCCAATCCCAAATTACGAGCTTCGGGCGTCACCCACAGAGTGCAGAGCTTCCGCTCCTCTGGCGTCCGCTTGGCTATGGCGATAGCCAAAGGGGTTTTATTGACTGGGCTCGTCCGAGAGAAGATTTTCCTCGAGCCGTTCCGTAAGCCCGGAATCACTTTCGCGTGAAACCACCCACCGATGCCAGGGTACAGCGCTTCTAAGTGCTGGATCGGTTCAAAAATCTCCTCCGGCGCGTGCAAAGTAGGGCGAGCAAATTGTCCGAATTCATGGATATCGGGCGTTTGGTATAACATTCTCAATCCCTTTCCAGACATTTCTTCAACTTTGTTATTTCTCGGAAAAGGAACAAAACCTTTTGGTTTTGCTTTTCAGAGCTTGCCAGTTCACTGCAGATATCAAGTATCCGGTGCCGATAGACATTATCACCAGCACGATGAGCGAGATTGGAATCCAAATGGAGTCCTCCTTAAGGTTTGCTGCGGATTTGACCAAAAGCGTCCAATACGCCTGTAGGGCGCTTCCCGCTGCACCGAGCAGTACGATGACTGTTAAATAGGTAAGTAAATGGTAGCGAGGTTTGGTGAAGAACGTAAGAGCGATGAAATCTTCAACATTCGCGCCGGGCGTTCCCCCTTCCTTCCAGTGGTAAATAATCCATTTTTCTGGGGCAGACGTTCCGAGTTCACGAAGATAGCTATCCCAAAGTTTTGGCTCTAGCCTTCTCATTTTTCGAAAATCCGCGTGCGATTGAACTAGTTCTGTGGAGATATCACGGACAAGGAAATAATGGATTGCCTCGATTTTCGGAAATTCCATCTTTATCTTCCGTAGAAAATCTCCGAAATTGCGCCGCTCATTGACACGAAACTCGATGACGTCAGTCGAATGAAATCCGCTTAGGAACATTCTGTCGTGAGGATTGGACGCGTTCCGGAAGAGAGTTCGCAAATCTTCTCTAAGCTTAATTCTGAAACGGACGTAATGGGTCCCGCCAACTTCGTTGATGCCCAAAAACATGTTTTTCGTGAATCTTATAATGGTTCCCTCGTTTCCTTGGAGCTGCTCCACATCAAGGTCGCTCTGGAGATCAAGACACACAACGAAGAACGAAATTTTGTCTTTGGAGTCTCTGACCTCAAATCTGCGATTTATTTGACCTTCAATAATACGATCAGTACCGACTGAGAGCATAGAGTTGAATACCGCAGACAGCGTTTGGTCGTGATGCAGAACGTCCGAGAGGTCGATGATCGCTTCACGCGAGATCAGAGCGGGTAGGAAAAGATTGAGTTGTTCAATTTGTCGCGCTTCCTTGAATAGGATTCCGACGTCGAGGACGTCCGAGTCGGTTCCCGGTAAATCGAGCCACATATTGAAATGAAGGTCTAGTCGCGGTTCAAGGCCGGATACTTGCCGGGGAGTCGTGTCACACCAGACTGCAAGGCTTCCGTTCATCACCGCCTGCCTCAGTGTTTTGTGAGCGAGCCAAATTTATGCGAATCAGCTGGAACATGAATCATTTCGATTCCGCTGTCATCAAAGACTGCGTTTTTCGCGAAAAAATTTGGATCGTTCGACCCAAACGCACAGTCATATTGCGACGGAAAAGCATCGCTGAACGTGAGCCCCAGCTTTTCCTGTGATCCATCGCGGAATATCAAGAAGGCCCAATGCCCCTGACTCGCCCACTTGATTAAAACGCCCCTCCCTGCTTTTAAACGCGCTGCACCATTTTCAATTCCGCTAGGAGCCCGAAAAAATGTCGCACTGGCCCGTTCATGGCAAAATCACCGGCCCCATCGTTCTGATCGGCTTTGGCTCCATCGGCCAGGGCATTTTGCCGCTGCTCGAACGGCATTTCGAGTTCGACAAAAGCCGCTTCACCGTCATCGACCCCTCCGACGCACATCGGCATTTGCTCGACGTGCGCGGGATCGACTACGTTCAGGCCGCGCTGACCGAGGCCAATTACCGCGAGATTCTGACGCCTCTGGTCACCAAGGGCAAGGGGCAGGGCTTTATTGTCAATCTTTCGGTCGAGGTCTGCTCGCTCGACATCATCAAGCTCGCGCGCGAGCTGAACGTCCTCTATGTCGATACGGTCATCGAGCCTTGGCCCGGCTTTTATTTCGATCCCAAGCTCGGCAACGAGGCCCGCACCAATTACGCGCTGCGCGAGACCGTTTTGGCCGAGCGACGCAAGAATCCGGGCGGCTCGACGGCGGTGTCGTGCTGCGGCGCCAATCCCGGCATGGTGTCCTGGTTCGTCAAACAGGCGCTGGTCAATCTCGCGAAGGACACGGGCGTATCCGCCTCCGAACCCAAAACCAAAGCCGAATGGGGCGCGCTGGCGCAAAAGCTTGGCGTGAAGGGAATCCATATCGCCGAGCGCGACACCCAGCGCGCCAGAACCCCCAAGTCGCGCGGCGTGTTCGTCAACACCTGGTCGGTCGAGGGCTTTGTCTCCGAAGGGCTGCAGCCGGCCGAGCTCGGCTGGGGCACGCATGAAAAGTCTCTGCCGGATATCGCCGGAACGCACGAGACCGGCTGCGGCGCGGCGATCTATCTCAACTCGCCCGGCGCCAATACGCGCGTGAGAAGCTGGACGCCGACGCCGGGTCCGCAATACGGCTTTCTCGTGACCCATAATGAGTCGATCTCGATCGCCGATTATCTGACCGTGCGGGGCGCCGACGGCAAGGCGATCTATCGTCCGACCTGCCATTACGCCTATCATCCCGCCGACGACGCGGTGCTGTCGCTGCACGAAATGTTCGGCGCCGCCGGCCAGCGCCAGCCGCGCGAGCATATTCTGGACGAGCACGAAATCGTCGACGGGATCGACGAACTCGGCGTGCTGCTCTACGGCCACGCCAAGGGCGCCTATTGGTACGGCTCGCAACTGTCGATTGAAGAAACCCGCGATCTCGCGCCCTATCAGAATGCGACGGGGCTGCAGGTGAGCTCGGCCGCGCTGGCGGGCATGGTCTGGGCGCTGGAGAATCCGCTGGCCGGCATCGTCGAGGCGGATGAAATCGATTATCGCCGCTGCCTCGAAGTGCAACTGCCCTATCTGGGTCCGGTCGTCGGCGTCTATACCGATTGGACGCCGCTCGTGGGCCGCCCCGGATTTTTTCCCGAGGATATCGACGTCGAGGACCCCTGGCAGTTCAAAAATATTCTGGTGCGCTAAGAGGCGCGTTTTGGGGCGCACAAAATACACCGGGGCGCGCGCGAAGCGCTCCCCGGTGCGCGCGGACGCGCGAAAATGCGCGCGATTTTACGCCTTGGCGGCCTGCTTGCGCGGGACGCCTTCCTTGTCCAGAAGCGCGGCCAGTTCGCCCGATTGGAACATCTCGCGGGTGATGTCGCAGCCGCCGATGAACTCGCTCTTGATATAGAGCTGGGGGATCGTCGGCCAGTTCGAGAACCCCTTGATTCCCTCGCGAATCTCATTGTCGGCCAGGACATTGATCGCCTTGTAGGGCGCGCCGACGTGTTCGAGAATCTGCACGACCTGCATCGAGAAGCCGCATTGCGGCGCCTGCGGAGTTCCCTTTAAAAACAATACGATGTCGGCGCTGTCGATTTCGCTTTTGATGCGGGCGTTGATGTCGGTCATTGCTTGTCCTTTCATGCGGAATTCAAGGTTCCGCGCTTTGCGACGATCTGGTTATCTCACGCCGCGCGCTTGTTTTTCAAGGCGTAACGGTGGTCAGCGCCAGCGCGTGCAGTTCCGTCCCGAGTCTCGCGCCAAACGCCGATTGCACCAGCTGATGCTGCCGCACACGGCTTAAGCCTTTGAAAGCAGGGGAAGTTACGGTGGCGGCCCAGTGGTCGCCGTCATCCGCGAGCGGCGTGAGCTCGACCACCGCGTCCGGCAGCGCGGTTTTGATCAGACGTTCGATCTCGGCGGCGGGCATGGGCATGTGTCATCCTTTGTCGAAAAAAGCATGTTCGTTTCCGGCCATATAGGCCGGCAGCGGGCTTTCATGCGCTTCGCGCAGTTCCGAGAGCAATATCGGCGCCTCGCCGGGCAAGGTCAATGCGTCGCCGCCGGCGATCCCGATCGTGAGCGCGCAACCATCTGTTTCCATGCTGATTTGTGCGATGACGTGATCCAATTTATCCGGCGCGACGGCGACGAGATAACGCGCCTGATCCTCACCAAAAAGTACGGCGTACGTCGGTCCCGGCGGCAAGGCGTCGATTGTCGCCCCGACGCCGCCAGCGAGCGCCATTTCGGCCAAGGCGACGGCAAGGCCGCCGTCCGAAAGATCGTGCGCCGCCGTAACCCACTCGCCGAGCACGAGATTCCGCACGCAATCGCCGTTGCGCCGCTCGGCGGCGAGGTCGACCGGCGGCGGCGCGCCCTCTAGGCGCCCGAGGAGATCGCGCAGATAGACCGACTGTCCGAGCCAACCCTTTGTTTGTCCAACCAAAACGATCACGTCGCCGGAAGCGAGGCCCGTTTTGGCGGCGAGCGCCACGTCCGCGATCACGCCGACGCCGCCGATGGCGGGAGTCGGCGCAATCCCGGAGCCCCGCGTCTCGTTATAGAGCGAGACATTGCCGGAAACGATCGGGAAATCCAGCGCCCGCGCCGCTTCGCCAATGCCTTCGAGACAGCCGACGAACTGGCCCATGATCTCGGGCTTTTCGGGATTGCCGAAATTGAGATTATCGGTCAGCGCCAAGGGTTTGGCGCCCGTGACCGAAATATTTCGCCAGCATTCGGCGACCGCCTGCTTGCCGCCCTCATAAGGGTCGGCGGCGCAATAGCGGGCGGTCACGTCGGTCGCGAGCGCGAGGCCCTTGGGGCCTTCGCCGACGCGAATCACCGCCGCGTCGCCGCCGGGGCGGCGGACGGTGTTGCCGAGAATGAGATGGTCATATTGTGCCCAAACCCAGCGTTTGCAACACAATTCCGGCGTCGCCAGCAAGGCGCGCAGCGCGTCGCGATTGGACATGGCGGGCGCGATCGACGCCGAATCGAGCACGGTCGGCTTGGGCGCCGCGACCCAGGGCCGGTCGTAGAGCGGCGCCTCGTCGCCGAGTTCCTTGATCGGCAGATCGACCTTGACCTCGCCCCGATGCTTGACCACGAAACGCAGGGAATCCGTGGTCTTGCCGACGATGGCGAAGTCGAGGCCCCATTTTTTGAAAATCGCCTCGGCTTCCCGCTCCTGCTCGGGGCGCAGCACCATCAGCATGCGCTCCTGGCTTTCCGAGAGCATCATCTCATAGGCGGTCATGCCGGTCTCGCGGCAGGGCACGGCGTCGAGATCGAGCTCAATGCCGAGATTTCCCTTGGCGCCCATTTCGACCGCCGAGGAGGTGAGACCCGCCGCGCCCATGTCCTGTATGGCGATGACCGCGCCCGAGGCCATCAGTTCAAGACAGGCTTCGAGCAGAAGTTTTTCCGAAAAAGGATCGCCGACTTGCACGGTCGGGCGCTTCTCCTCGGCGTCCGCCTCGAAGGCGGCCGAGGCCATCGTGGCGCCGTGGATGCCGTCGCGCCCGGTCTTGGAGCCAAGATAGACGATTGGATTGCCGACGCCCGTGGCCGCCGAATAAAAAATCCGATCGGCGCGCGCCAGCCCCACGGCCATTGCATTGACCAGAATATTGCCGTCGTAACTCGCGTCGAAGGCCGTCGAACCGCCGACCGTCGGCACGCCGAAGGAATTGCCGTAGCCGCCGACTCCCGCGACCACGCCGGCGACGAGATGGCGGGTTTTCGGATGCGCGGGGGCGCCGAAGCGCAGCAGGTCGAGGCAGGCGATCGGCCGCGCGCCCATCGTGAAAACGTCGCGCAAAATGCCGCCGACGCCGGTCGCCGCGCCTTGATAAGGCTCGATAAACGACGGGTGGTTGTGGCTCTCCATCTTGAAGACGCAGGCGTCGCCGTCGCCGATGTCGATCACTCCGGCGTTTTCGCCCGGCCCCCGGATCACCCATGGCGCCGTGGTCGGCAGTTTGCGCAAATGCAGCCGCGACGATTTATAGGAACAATGTTCGTTCCACATCGCCGAGAAAATCCCGAGTTCGGTGAAACTGGGGACGCGGCCGATCAGCGCGAGGATGCGCTGGTATTCGTCCGGCTTGAGCCCGTGGGCGGCGACGAGCGCGTCGGTTATTTCCGGTTCGTGAAGGGTCAAAACGTCGCACCTCGAGTAAAATCGCGGAATTACACGCAGTTTGAAGGAGTTAGACTCTCCAGGCATCCGCCGCGCCGGCGCCGCGAAGTCTCGCGAAAGCGCCGGCTTTTCGATTAAAGCGCCTCATGGCCCGTGGCAACCGGTCGCTAACTGTGGCCAAAGTGACACACTGCCGGAGAAACGTGCGTCCACCCTCGGAAGCTTGATGAACATCAAGTCATTTAGACGCAAATCATAGCAACCTATAGCGGACTCGACGCGAGCTTCGGGACCGTGTCGTTAGATAATCGCTTTAGGGGGATCCGATGAAAACCGTTATTCGTGGCGCTCTCGCCGCTACATTTCTGAGCGCCGCGTGCGCTGCCGGCCTTGCCGCCGACCTTCCGGCCCCGCCTCCGCCGGCGCCGCCGCCGACGTTCGTGGACACTTACCAGCCCTTCCAGGTTCGCCTGAAGGTTGGCGGCGTGGTTCCGACGGCTGGCAAAGGCACGGTTTACGACGCTGGCGCCGTTTATCCGGGCCTCCCGAATGGCGGCAGCCTCGGCATAGCGACGGGTCTCTCCGGCGGCTTCAATACCGTCATCCCGGGCGCGAGCACGAGCACGAGCTGGTCGATTATTCCGACGCTCGACGTCGCCTACTACATCACCAAGAATTGGGCGGTTGAAGCCATCTGCTGCGTCTCGCCGGCTCACATCCAGGGCACCGGCACGATCCAGTCCGAGTTCGCCCATACCTGGGTGTTCCCGCCGACCCTTCTGTTGCAATATCACTTCACCAATTTCGGCGCCTTTCAGCCTTATCTCGGCGTCGGCGTGAACTTCACGACCTATTGGGGCACGCGCGTCAACGCCCAGACCTGGCCGCTCGCCATCGTGCCCGGCTCGCCGCTTGGCATCGGCGGCGCTGGCCTCGCGGGCGTCAACGCCCAGTACTACAACGCCACCGTCACCCCGAGCTGGGGCGTGGCCGGCCAAGTCGGCTTCGACTACATGTTCAACGAACATTGGGGTGTGAACCTCGACCTCAAATACATCATGATGGAGCCGACCGTTCACGCCAACGTCTCCGCCTTTTCCCCACAAGCGCCGGGTCTCGGAGCGCTCTTTATTCCGGTCCGCGTCTATCTGCCGATCGATCCGCTCGTCGTCAGCGCGGGCTTGACCTACCGCTTCGGCGGCGGCTCGGTGGCGCCGATCATGGCCAAATACTGAATCCTTTAGCGAAAGCGAATGAAAAAGCCGGCCCCTCTGGGCCGGCTTTTTTGTGCTTCGGCGGCCAATAAAAAAGGGGCTGTTTCGGTTGTGAGACAGCCCCTTAACTAAGCCGGCGAAGCGGCGTTACTCGTTATGCCGCGATCTTGTGGCATTCTTCGGCGCAGGCCTTGCAGGACGCGCCCATATCGACGCATTCGGAATATTGCGGGAACTTGTCGCATTCCTTCTTGCAGGCGAGGCACATTTCCGCGACGGCCTTGGCGAGAGCAGGCGTATGGGCCGAATTGACCGCGGCCAAGGTCTCCAACGCCCCGCAGCCCGCGATGACGTCGAAGGCGGCCTTGGTGCATTCGGCCATGCTCGTGTCGTTCATCGTCAACATGCCGAAGCAATGGCGCAGACAATTATTGCCATCCAACACGCATTTGGCGGCGGCGTCGGAGAGCCCCTTATATTTCGGCGGATGATGATGGACGGCGCCCGCCTCTTCCGCGAAAGCCGAAGAAACCGATACGGCGGCGGCGACCGCGCCAACCGCGGCGATGAACTCACGACGTTCCATTTTATGTCTCCCTATTAGAAAAATCCCGCGAAATGCTTAGGATGTGCGGAATATCCATACTGTGATTTTTGTCACAAGGAAACGACGCCTATCGTCGCAACGCCAAGCTTGACTCTCCTCGGCAATGGCCCCAGCATAGAACATAAACAGAACATCGGGGTCTAATTCCATGACGCGGAATGGCGTTGGCGAACGCATCGTCCTTTTGCGCCGCCGCATCGCGACGATCGAGGCGCGCGAGGCGCCCGGCCATTGTCCCGCGGGCGCCTTGGCCCGGACAAGCCCGCGCCAGATCCCCGAGCAAGACCCTTTCGAGCGGTTGCTGCGAAATCTCGGGTCCGCGGGCTTATGCGAAATCATTCCCGCCCAGCCGCGCGCCGCCGGCGCCGCCGCCGGTTTCATCTGCGCCCTCGCCCTGCGCGCCGCGGCCGCCCGCCCCGGCGCCGGCGTCGTCTGGATCGCCGAGGGCATGGCCGCGCGCGAAATCGGCCTGCCCTATGGCAAGGGGCTGGAGACGCGGGGTTTCGACCTCGCTCGGCTGGTGTTCGTGAAAACGCGAAGCCCGCGCGAGACCCTCTGGGCGATGGAGGAAGCGCTGAAAAGCCGGGCCGTCGCCATTGTCGCCGAAAGCTGGATCGCGCCGCGCGCCTATGACCTCACCGCGTCACGCCGGCTGTTGCTGACCGCGCGTCGCGGCGGCGGTCTCGGCCTGTTGCTCCTGCCGCGCGCCAGCGGCGAAGCCGCGCGGCTGACCACCGCCGCGCCGCTGCGTTTCGAGGTCGCCGCCTCGCCGCCGATCGCGGCGGCGGAGTGGGGAGAGCCGCCGCCGGGACAAGCGACGCCGTTGCCGGGTCCGATGGGCTGGCGTTTGCGCATCGTCAGGGCGCGCGCCGGCCTTCTGGGCTCCGGCGAGATCGATCCGCTGGCTTGGCGCGTCCTGACCTGGGGCGACATTGTGTTTGGTTCCGACAAGGCCGTGTTCCAACATGCGTTTCCTGAGCGTCTTCCTGCCTTCGCTGTCGACCGACCGGATTTTGCGCGGGCGCGATCCGAGCGCCGCTGAGGCGCCCTTCGCGCTCTGGCGCAAGATCAAGGGCGGCGAGCGCATCGTCGCGGTGAACGCGGCGGCGCGAAGGCGCGGGATCGCTCCCGGCATGGCTGTCGCCGATTCGCGCGCGATCGTTCCCGCGCTCGCGCTGGAGGAGCACGACGCCATCGCCGAGGCTTCGACGCTGGCGGCGCTCGCCGACTGGCACCGCCGCTTCACGCCACTGGCCGCGCTCGATCCGCCCGATGGCGTCATGCTCGACGTGACCGGCGCCGCCGCGCTTTTCGGCGGCGAGGCGAATTTGCTGGACGAGATCGAGCGCCGTCTCAAGGCCCAGGGTTTTCGCGCGCGCACGGCTCTCGCGCCGGGGCCGGCGCTGGCGCGGGCCTTGGCGCGTTTTTCCGATTTGCGGCTTACGCCCATGGAGGCCACGCAGGACGACCTCGACGCGATCGCGGCGAAGCTGCCGATCGCGGCGCTGGAGCTGCCCGAGCAACGGACGGCGGCCGTGGCGCGCGCCGGGCTGCGCGGCGTTGGCGATCTTTTGACGCGGCCGCGCGCGCCGCTCGCCGCGCGCTTTGGGCAGGAGACGCTGGCGCGGCTCGACGCGCTCACCTGCCGCGTCCGCGATCCGATCGCGCCGCGTTTCGAGGCTCCCGATTACATCGTGGAGCGGCGCTTTCCCGAAGGATTGACGCGGCTTTCCGACATAGAGGCGACGCTCGCGACGCTCGCCGACGAGCTGTGCCTGTTGCTGGAGCGGCGCGGCGTCGGCGCGCGGGGGCTGGAGGCGGCGTTTTACCGCGTCGACGGCGTGGTCAGGCATGTGGCGGCGGGAACCAGCCGGCCCTTGCGCGATCCGGTCCGCATCCTCGCGCTGCTGCGCGAACGTCTCGCGGCGCTTGGCGAAGACGGCCTCGACACGGGCTATGGCTTCGACGTTCTCCGTCTTTGCGCGAGCGCGGTGGAGCGGCAAGGCGGCGAGCAAGCCTCGCTCAAAGGCGTCGCCCTCGCCGTTTCGAAGACCGACGATCTTTCCGATCTCGTCGACCGGCTCGGCGCGCGGCTGGGGCCGGACCGCGTGCTGCGGCTTTATTCGCGGGACCGGCATCTGCCGGAATTCGCCGTGGCGACGGCGACGGCGGCCTATCCGACGCCCGCCGCTACCACGCGGCGCGGCGTTGGCGGGCCGCCGCGGCCGTTGCGCCTGTTCGAGCGGCCCGAGCCCATCGACGCCGTGACGTTTACGCCCGATGGAGCGCCGCTGCGTTTTCATTGGCGCCGCGCCATGCACGAGACCGCGGCTTTCGAGGGGCCGGAGCGAATCGCCCCCTCTTGTTTGGAGGCGCCTAACAGCGCGCCCGCGCGCGATTATTTTAATGTCGTGGACAGCGAGGGGCGCCGCTTCTGGCTCTACCGCGAGGGCGTTTTTGGGCAAGAGAGCGCCCCGGCGCGCTGGTTCGTGCACGGATTGTCTTGAGGTAGCGATGGCGAGGCGAAGCTTTTGCGCGAGAAAGGCGCGAAACGTCATCGTCCCGTCACGTTTCGCGCACGAAAGTCTCAGGACCGACGCGAGGAAGACGCCGACAAAGTGGACCTAATGCGCGAAACGCTCGATTGTTCAGCCCCTCCGGCCATCGTCCAACAATCGCCCCGCCCGCCTCGGGGCGTCGGCTGGGTGATCGGCGCGATCGCCAGCCTCGTATTGTTCGCTCTCGCCGCCATCGTCATAGGCCGCGCGCTGGGGCATCTGCGATTCGCCGATCTCGCCGCGGCGATCACCCAAACGCATGGCGCGGCGCTGCTGGAGGCGCTCTGTTTGACCGGCCTCTCCTATATCGCGCTGACCGGCTATGACATCGCCGCGCTGCGTCAGGCCGGCGCCCGGGCGCCGCTCGGCGCCGTCGCGCTGGCGTCCTTCGCCAGCAACGCCTTTTCCTTCACGCTGGGCTTTCCGCTGCTCACCGGGGCGGCGGTGCGCTATTGGGTCTATGCTCGCGCCGCGCTGACCGCGCGGCAGATCGCCAACATCACGATCGTCGTCAGTCTGACTTTCTGGCTCGGCATGGCGAGCGTGTTCGGTCTCGGGCTCTTTTTCGCCGCCGAGCCGCTGGCGGCGATCGATCATTTGCCGCCGCTGGCGAATTTCCTCCTCGGCGCCGCCATTCTGGGATCGCTCGGCTATTATTGCGTCTGGGCGTCGCTCGCCTGTCGCAGCTTGCGTCTCTGGGGCCGTGTCATAGCGCTGCCGGGCGCGCGAACGGCGCTTCTGCAGCTCGCTCTCGGCGTCCTGGACATTGGCTGCGCGGCCGCGGCGCTCCATGCGCTGCTCCCGCTGGAAAGCCAAAGTCTGGATTTCGCCGCCTTCGCCGCGATTTACGTGTTCGCCGCGCTGGTCGGGGCGATCAGCCACGCGCCGGGCGGCGTCGGCGTTTTCGAGGCGGTGATGCTCGGCGCCGTTCCCGCCCCCTCGCAGGAGGCCATGCTGGCCGCGCTTTTGCTGTTTCGCGCGATCTACTATCTTATCCCCTTCGCCCTCGCGCTGATCTTGCTGGGTTCGCAAGAGGGCGCCGGCCGCTGGAGCGGCTTGGTGGACGCCTTCCGCAAGACCGCCGCGCGCGGCGGCGGGGCGTGACGCATCATGGAACGGCTGGAACAGGAAGAATTGGGCGGCATGCGCGACGGCGCCAAGCCTTGGCAGAACGAGACGCTGCTCCGCGCGATGATCGACGCGTTGCCGGAGGCGATTTTTGTCATCGACGCCGAGGCTCACGTCGTCGCCGCCAATCCGTCGGCGCGCGCGGTTTTGCCGTCGCTGCGCCTGCGCGAACCGCTCGCGCGCAGTCTTCGGGCGCCCGACGTGCTCGATGCGCTGGACCGCGTATTGGCGGGCGGCCGCGCCGAAAAAGTCCTGTGGGTCGAGCGGCTGCCGGTCGAATGTTGGTTCGAGGCGCATGTGGCACCGCTGCGCGTCGAAGACTTCGAGCCGGCGGCGGTGATCAGCCTGCGCGATCTCACCGAGGCGCGCCGCGTCGAGCGGATGCGCGTCGACTTCATCGCCAACGCCAGTCACGAATTGCGCACGCCGCTGGCCTCGCTGCTCGGTTTTGTCGAGACTTTGCAAGGGCCGGCGCGCGAGGACGCCAAGGCGCGCGAGCGATTTCTTGGCATCATGCGCGAACAGGCGGAGCGCATGGCCCGGCTGGTCGACGACTTGTTGTCGCTGTCGCGGATCGAGCAGCATCTGCATTTGCGTCCGGACACGCCCGTCGATTTCACGATGCTGGTCGCGCATATCTGCGACACGCTGGCGCCGCTGGCCGAGGAAAACGATCTCACGCTGGAGGTCGATCTCGCGCAGAACGTCATCGTGCCCGGCGATCGCGACGAATTGGCGCGGGTGGTCGAAAATCTGGTGGAGAACGCAATAAAATACGGCCGCCCGGATGGCGAGGCCATTCGCGTGGTGGAAGTTTCCCTGCGCAGCTTCGGCGCGGTCGTCGCCTTCACTGTGCGGGATCACGGCCCGGGCATCGCGCCCGAACATATCCCGCGCCTGACTGAACGCTTTTATCGCGTGGACGCGGGAAAGAGCCGCGCCAAGGGCGGCACTGGCCTCGGACTCGCAATCGTGAAACATATCGTGCTGCGCCATCGCGGCAAACTGGCCATCGACTCCGCCCCCTCCGCCGGCGCGATGTTCCGGGTGATCTTGCCGGCCGTGCAAGGCGATGGCGCGGAAGGAGCGTAGCATTCGCCTTATCAAGGGACTTCTATGTCATCCTACCTTCATGAAGTCGTCATAAAAGCCTGATGGCGGCCGCCTATCGTGCGGTCAGCGAAACGACTGTCGGGTCGCGCTGCCTCGTTCTCGATCCTGAAAAGAGTCCAAAGCCCATGATCTCCATGATTTTGAAACGCGCCGCCATCGCCGCCGCGAGCGTCGCCATGACGGCCAGTGTCGCCTTCGCCATCGACATTTCGGGCGCCGGCGCCACCTTCCCCTATCCGATCTATGCGAAATGGGCGGATATGTACAAGAAGGAAACCGGCTCCAGCCTTAACTATCAGTCGATTGGCTCCGGCGGCGGCATCAAGCAGGTCAAGGCGCGCACGGTGACCTTCGGCGCTTCCGATCAACCGTTGAAGCCCGAGGAGCTCGAAGCCGCCGGCCTCACCCAATGGCCGCAGGTGATCGGCGCCATCGTGCCGGTGGTCAATCTCGACGGCGTGGCGCCGGGCGAACTCACGCTTAGCGCCGATGCGCTGGCGAAAATTTTTCTGGGCGAAATCAAGAGCTGGGATGATCCGGCCATCAAGAAGCTGAACCCCAAGGCGAAGCTCGCCGCTCAGGCGATCGCCGTCGCGCATCGCTCGGACGGCTCCGGCACGACCTTCAACTTCACCAACTATCTTTCCAAGGTCTCGGCGGATTGGAAGGCCAAGGTAGGCGAAAGCTCCGCGGTCGAGTGGCCCATCGGCCTGGGCGCCAAGGGCAATGAGGGCGTCGCCAGCACCGTCGCCAACACCAAGGGCGCGATCGGCTATGTCGAATACGCCTACGCCAAGCAGAACAAGATGAATTTCGTCAAGATGGTCAACAAGGACGGCAAGGTGGTCCCGCCGACGACCGAGAGCTTCCAGGCCGCCGCCGCCAACGCCGACTGGGCAAAGTCGCCGGGCTTTTATCAAATCCTGACGGATGAGCCGGGCGCCAAATCCTGGCCGATCACCGCCGCGACCTTCATCCTGTTGCCGAAGCAGCCACAGGACGCCGCCGCGACGGCCGAGGCGCTGAAATTCTTCAGCTGGGCCTTCGCCAAGGGCGGCAAGGCGGCCGAGGAGCTGGATTACATTCCGCTGCCCGAGTCTCTCGTCGCGTTGATCAAGAAGAGCTGGGCGGCCAATATAAAGGATGCGGACGGCAAGGCGCTCGCCAACTGAGTTTGGCGTCCGGCTTGGACCGAATGGATCGCTCTCCCTGGCGGCCGCGATGCGGCGACCGCCAGGCTTCCCTTTCCCGCTGGGCGAATGGCGCCGCGCGGCGGGGCTTCGCATGGAAATGGCCTTGACCGAACAAACCTTCGAAGACCCCGGCGTCGACAACCTCGCCAAGGAAGCACACGTGTCAGATATTGCGTTAAGCGGCGAGCGAGCGAAGTCCGCGGAGATTGATCGACGCCAAGTGCTCGGAAAGCTTGGCCTGTTCGACAGGCTCTTTCACAAATTGACGTTGTCCGCCGCCGTCCTCGTGCTGCTGCTTTTAGGCGGCGTGATTGTTTCGCTTATTCAGGGCTCCCTACCGGCGATCCGCGCCTTCGGCTTCGGTTTTCTTGCCTCGCAATCCTGGAATCCCGTCACCGATAATTTCGGCGCCATGGCGCCGATTTACGGGACCGTGACAACATCGCTGATCGCCATGCTCGTAGCCGTTCCCGTGGGACTTGGGGTCGCGGTGTTTCTGACCGAGCTGTGCCCGCCGCCGCTGCGCCGGCCGATCGGCATGGCGATCGAGCTGCTGGCCGGCATCCCGTCCATTATCTACGGCATTTGGGGCCTCTTCGTGCTCGCCCCGTTCCTGCAGCAATATGTTCAACCGGCTTTGATTTCGACCTTCGCCGACACGCCCGTGCTGTCGACGCTGTTCGCCGGCCCGCCTTATGGCATCGGCGTGCTGACGGCGGGGCTTATTCTCGGCGTGATGGTGCTGCCCTTCGTCGCCTCCATCTCGCGCGACGTGTTCGAGACCGTCCCGCCGGTGCTCAAGGAGGCGGCGTCGGGCATTGGCTGCACGACCTGGGAGGTCGTGCGCCATGTCGTGATCCCCTATACGCGCGTCGGCGTGATCGGCGGCGTGATGCTGGGCCTTGGACGCGCGCTTGGCGAGACCATGGCGGTGACCTTCGTCATCGGCAACGCGCACAAGATTTCCGGCTCGCTGATCGCGCCGGGCACGACGATCTCGGCCACCATCGCCAATGAATTCACCGAAGCGGTCGGCGATGTTTATACGTCGTCGCTGATAGAACTGGGATTGATCCTGTTCGTCATCACCTTCGTCGTTCTCGCCTGCGCGCGCTTGCTGCTGATGCGCATCGAGCAAAAGGCGGGAGCCTGATCATGTCGCTCTATGGCTCGCGCCGACGCGCCAACATCCTCGCCGCCGCGCTGTGCTGGGCGGCCGCCATCTTCGGCCTGTCCTGGCTGGTGATGATCCTCGGCGCCCTGGTCTATGAAGGGGCCAAGGGCCTCTCGCCGGACGTGTTCACGCAAATGACGCCGCCCCCAGGCGGCGCCGGGGGCCTGCTCAACGCAATGGCGGGCTCGCTGATCATGAGCGTCATCGGCGTCGCGGTCGGCGCGCCGCTTGGCATGCTGGCCGGCACCTACATGGCGGAATACGGACGCTATTCGAGGCTGACCGTCGCCATCCGTTTCATCAACGATATTCTGCTGAGCGCGCCGTCGATCGTCATCGGCCTGTTCGTTTACGAGTTGATGGTGGCGCGCATGGGGCATTTCTCGGCGATTTCCGGCTCGGTGGCGTTGGCCATATTGGTGATTCCGGTGGTGTTGCGCACCACCGAGGACATGCTGCTGCTGGTGCCGGGCTCGTTGCGCGAAGCGGCGACGGCGCTTGGCCTGCCGCGCTCCTACGTCATTCAGCGCGTCGCTTACCGCGCCGCCAAGTCCGGTCTCGTGACCGGCGTGCTTCTGGCGGTCGCGCGCGTGTCCGGCGAGACGGCGCCGCTGTTGTTCACCTCGCTGAACAATCAGTTCTGGAGCCTCGACCTCAACGCGCCGATGGCGAGTCTGCCGGTCGTGATCTTTCAATTCGCGCTGTCGCCCTACAAGGATTGGCAGCAACTCGCGTGGACGGGCGCTCTGCTCGTCACCGTCACCGTGCTCGTTCTATCGATCGCCGCCAGGACGCTCAGCCGCCAGAGGACTTCCAAATGACCGTCATGCCGGTTGTCAAACCCGAACTTTCGACCAAGGTGTCGGTGCGCAATCTCGATTTCTTCTATGGCGACCAGCGCGCCTTGAAGAACGTGACGATCGGGTTGCACACCAACAAGGTGACGGCGTTCATTGGTCCCTCGGGCTGCGGCAAGTCGACGTTGTTGCGCGTGCTTAACCGGATGTACGATCTCTATCCCAAGCAGCGCGCCGAGGGCGAGGTGATCCTCGACGGCGAGAATATTCTCGACCCCCGCGTGGACGTTAATCTTCTTCGCTCGCGCGTCGGCATGGTGTTCCAAAAGCCGACGCCGTTCCCGATGTCGATTTACGAAAACATCGCCTTCGGCGTCCGTCTTTACGAAAAACTCTCCAAGGCGGCGCTCGATGAGCGCGTCGAGGAGGCGTTGCGCGGCGCCGCGCTATGGGAAGAGGTGAAGGACAAATTGCACAAGAGCGGATTGGGGCTTTCGGGGGGACAGCAGCAACGCTTGTGCATCGCGCGAAGCGTAGCCGTTCAGCCGGAAGTGATCCTGTTCGACGAGCCGTGTTCCGCGCTCGATCCGATCTCCACGGCCAAGGTGGAGGAACTGATCGACGAGCTATCCCAGCGCTACACCATCGCCATCGTCACCCACAACATGCAGCAGGCGGTGCGCGTCTCCGACTTCACCGCCTTCATGTATCTCGGCGAAATCACTGAGTTTGGCGAGACCGACGCGGTGTTCACGGCGCCAAGGGAGAAGCGGACGCAAGACTATATAACCGGCCGGTTCGGCTGAAATTTCAGGTTATCATACGCGCCGTGGGAAAATTACGGTCGGGGAGAAAATCTAATGAGCGACCATATCGTCAAGGCCTATGACCGCGATCTCGAGACGCTCGGACGCAGAATCGCGGAAATGGGTGGAATCGCCGAGAAAATGCTGGCCGAGGCGATGGACGCGCTCGCCGCCTTCGACGTGGCTCTCGCCCAGCGCGTCGTCCTGACCGATCCTCGGCTCGACGCCTTGCAGCGCGAGATCGAGGAAAGCGCGATCCTCACGATCGCCAAGCGCCAGCCGCTCGCCGTCGATCTGCGCGAATGCATCGCGGCCATTCGCATTTCCGGCGACCTCGAACGCGTCGGCGACCTCGCCAAGAACATCGCCAAGCGCACCGTCAAGATCGTGGGAGAGGCGCGCGTGCCCCGCGCCATCATCGGTCTGAAGTCGATGCACGATGTCGCCGCCCTTCAACTCAAGGACGCGCTCGACGCCTATGCGCAGCGCGACGTGGAGCGCGCCCGCGCGGTCTGGTCCAATGACGTCGAGCTCGACGCGCTCGAGGATTCGGTGTTTCGCGATCTCCTAACCTTCATGATGGAGGATCCGCGCAACATCTCCTTCTGCACGCATCTGCTGTTCTGCTCGAAAAATCTTGAGCGGATCGGCGACCACACGACCAATATTTCGGAAACAGTCGTCTATCTCGTGACCGGCGAGTCGATGCCGACCGAACGCCCGAAGATGCGCGTCCCCGGGCTCGAGATGGAGCAACCCGTCGATCCGCCGCATTAGGATGAGAAATTGCGATGAATGATCCGCGCCCCGCCACGATGCGTGATACGATCAACGAGCGCGCCCCGCGCATACTTGTCGTCGAGGACGAGTCGTCGCTCGCGTTGCTGCTGGTCTACAATCTCGAATCGGAGGGTTTCTTCGTCGAGCATGTCGATCGAGGCGACGAAGCCGAGTTGCGGCTCGCGGAGGCGCCGCCGGATCTCGTCATTCTCGACTGGATGTTGCCCGGCGTCTCCGGTCTGGAGATCTGCCGCAGGCTGCGCGCGCGCGACGACACGCGCGACATGCCGGTGATCATGCTCACCGCGCGCGGCGAGGAGAGCGAGCGCGTGCGCGGTCTTTCGGTCGGGGCCGACGATTACGTGGTCAAGCCGTTCTCGACGCCCGAGCTCATGGCGCGCGTCCATGCGCTGTTGCGGCGCGCCCGGCCGGAGCGCGTGGCCAGCCGGCTGACGGCCGGCGACATCGATCTCGACCGCGAGACCCGCCGCGTAAAAAGGGGCGGGCGGGAAATCCATCTTGGCCCGACCGAGTTTCGGCTGCTTGAATATTTCATGGAAAAGCCGGGCCGCGTCTTCACGCGCGCGCAACTGCTCGACAGCGTGTGGGGAATGTCGGCGGAAATCGACGAGCGAACGGTGGACGTGCATGTCGGCCGCTTGCGCAAGGCGCTTATCCGCAGCCGCGAAAAAGACCCAATCCGCACGGTGCGCGGCGCCGGCTATTCGTTCGACGAAACATTCGGCCGCAACTGATCGGTCGGGCCACGCCGCGCGAGGCGGCGCGGCGCGATCAGCGGATCGCGCGCAGCGGTTCGCGGCGGCGCTTGTCCATCGCGGGCTGGTAGGCGATACGCGAATGCTGGCAGCAATACGGGCCCGAGCCGGCCGGCGATTTGGCTCCGCAGAAGCGGAATTCCGCGGCGGTCGGATCACCAAGCGGCCAGCGGCACATCGACTCGCGCAACTCCATCAAGGTCACCCGCGCGGAAATCGGAATCACGTTTTCCTCGATTTGCGGCGCGAGCGCGACGATGGCGTTTGGAGAAAGGGCCAGGGCGACATTGCCCATCACGACGGGCCCTTGAGCGCGAAGTTCCGCCGTCTGCGTTCTCGGCGTGCGGGGCGCCCTGGGCCTCGGGACGTTCGATGTCTTGGCGCGTTCGGCGAGACCGAGCCGATGGATCTTGCCGATCACCGCGTTGCGCGTGATGCCCGGCCCAAGCTCGGCCGCGACCTGGGCGGCGCTCAAGCCGTCGCCCCAAAGCTTGCGTAAGAGTTCGACGCGTTCCTCGGTCCAAGACATCAGGGCCTCCATTCGTGAGCCGGCGCCATCGCGCCGGGCGCGGCCATTCGGGAATCGATCAGCGTTCGCCGAACCGGCGACGCCGGCGGTGGTGGACACGCATTCCAACTCGCGAGAGAAAAACCGCACGACGGTTGTCCATCGGCGACGACACAAACGTTACTCTCCTGAATGAATCACGCGCAAGAGTCGCTGGCAAGCGAAAGCGGCGTTCCCCACAGGCTTCTCACGCGTTTTATCCCCCGGTGTTGCGCAAAGGACTCACTTTCCATCGTTCGGTCGGGATGGTCCGATTTGACCATGGCTTTGCAAAACCTTAGAATTCAAGTCATCGAAACCTGCCGCCCCTTCCGGGCGGCGCTTTGTTTTTGGCCTTCCGCGCCGCTCGCCGTCCGATCTTCGGGCGATGGCTCGCGTGGGGCGGCCGCTGGCCGATGGAGTTGGCCTAGTGACTTCGGCGCTATTTCCCACCTATGCGCGCGCGGATCTCGCCTTCGAACGTGGCGAGGGCGCTTGGCTTTTCGCCGCCAATGGCGACCGTTACCTCGATTTTGGCGGCGGCGTCGCCGTGAATTCGCTCGGCCATGCCCATCCGCGTCTTGTGGCGACCTTGCGCGCGGCGATCGAAAAGCCCTGGCACGTGTCCAATCTTTTTCAGATTCCGCAGGCCGAACGGCTGGCGCGGCGGCTCGTCGACGCGACATTCGCTGATCGCGTGTTCTTTTCCAACTCCGGCGCCGAAGCGGTGGAATGCGCGATCAAGACCGCGCGAAAATTCCACGCGGCCAACGACGCGCCAGAGCGTTTTCGCCTCATCACCTTCGAGGGCGCTTTCCACGGGCGCACGCTGGCGACCCTCGCCGCCGGCGGAAACCAAAAATACATCGACGGTTTCGGCCTCAAGGTCGACGGCTTCGATCAGGCGCCCTTTGGCGATCTCGACGCGGTCGAAGCCCTGATCGGCCCCAACACCGCTGGCGTGTTGCTGGAGCCGATTCAAGGCGAGGGCGGCGTGCGCGCTTTTCCGCATGGCTTTCTCAGAGCCGTGCGGGAACTCTGCGATCGCCACGGACTGCTGCTGGTCCTCGACGAGGTGCAGACCGGCGTCGGCCGGACCGGCAGCTTTCTTGCAATCGAGCAGTCGGGCGTCTCGCCCGATATCGCGGCGCTCGCCAAGGGCCTCGGCGGCGGTTTTCCAATCGGCGCATGTCTTGCGACGGAGGAGGCCGCCAAGGGCATGACGCTCGGCGCGCATGGCTCGACCTTCGGCGGCAATCCGTTGGCGACGAGCGTCGGCGCCGCCGTCCTGGACGTGGTGCTGGCGCCCGGCTTCCTGGAGCGGGTGGCGCGGCTTGGGTCGGTTTTGCGGCAGAGCCTGGCTCAAATCGAGGACCAGCATCCTTCGATCATCGAAAGCATTCGTGGGGAAGGCTTGATGTTTGGGATAAAAACCCGCGTGGCCAACACCGAATTCGCGGCCGCGGCGCTGAAAGAGAAACTATTGACCATTCCCGCCGGGGACAATGTCGTTCGCTTGCTGCCGCCGTTGATCATTGATGAACAGGAGATCGCCGAGGCGGCGCGCCGGCTCGGCGACGCTTGCGCTCGGCTGCGGGCCAATGGAGCCGCGCAATGACGATGCGGACGCGGAAAGTCGGCCTGCGCCATTTTCTCGATCTGTCGCAAGTTTCGGCGGAGGATTTGCGCCAAATCCTTCATCGCGCCGCCGCGATCAAGGCGCGGCGAGTCAAGGGCGCGCCCGCGGCCGAAAAGCCCCTGGCCGGCAAATTTCTCGGCATGGTGTTCGACAAGCCCTCGACGCGCACCCGCGTTTCGTTCGACATCGCCATGCGCGAACTCGGCGGCGAGACGATCATGCTGACCGGCGCGGAAATGCAATTGGGGCGCGGAGAGAGCATCGCCGACACGGCGCGCGTGCTGTCGCGCTTTCTCGACGCGGTGATGATCCGCATTCTCGCGCATGACGAACTCCATCAACTGGCGCGGCACGCCAGCGTGCCGGTGATCAACGGGCTGACGAAGCTCTCGCATCCCTGTCAGGTCATGGCCGATGTCATGACCTTCGAGGAGCATCGCGGTCCGATCAAGGGCCGCACCGTCGCCTGGAGCGGCGACGCCAATAACGTGCTGACGAGCTGGATTCACGCCGCGCAGCGTTTCGACTTCACGATCAACGTAGCGACCCCGCGCGATCTGCCGCCGACGCCCGAAGTGACGCGCTGGGCGAAGGACAATGGCGCGAGGCTCAACCTGACGCACGATCCCCGCGCCGCCGTCATCGGCGTTGACGCCGTCATAACCGATTGCTGGATCTCGATGGGCGACGAGGAGGAGACACATCGCCACAATCTGCTCGCGCCCTTTCAGGTCAACGACAAACTGATGAAGCTCGCGGCCAAGGACGCGCTGTTCATGCATTGTCTGCCGGCGCATCGCGGCGAGGAAGTCACCGACGCTGTCATGGACGGGCCGCGATCGGTCGTCTTCGACGAGGCCGAAAATCGTTTGCACGCGCAAAAGGGCATTTTGACCTGGTGCCTGGAGGCGAACGCGCCGTGACGGACGGAGACGGCGAAAGGCTCGTCCGTGTTTTCTCCAGCGACGCGCGGGACGACCTGCTGTTGCCCTTCGCGGTGGAGGCGCTCGACTTGCGCGGGCGTCTGGCGCGGCTGGGGCCGACGGTCAATACGATTTTGTCCCATTACGACTACCCGACCTCGGTCGCGCGCGTGCTGGGAGAGGCGGTGACGCTGACGGCTCTGCTCGGCTCAATTCTGGAGTCGCACGGGCGCTTCCAGCTGCAAACGCGCAGCGACGGCGTGGTCGATATGATCGTCGTGGATTACGACGCGCCGGGCCGCCTGCGCGGTTTCGTCCGTTTCGACCCGGCGCGCGCGCCTTCCGCCGCCCCCGTCGGAGAATTGCTCGGCAAAGGCCATATGGCGCTGACCATTGAGCGCGACGAGGACGCCGCGCGCTATCAGGGCGTCGTCGCGCTGGATGGCGGCGGCCTCGCCGAGGCGGCGCATCAGTATTTTCGTCAGTCCGAGCAAATCCCCTCGTTCGTGCGTCTCGCGGTGGCGGAAGTCGTCACGCCGCAAGGCCGCGGCTGGCGCGCGGGCGGTCTCTTGCTGCAGTATTTGCCCGCCAGCGGCGTCGCCGCGCGCGACCTCCCGCCCGGCGACGCGCCTTCGGGCGGCCTCGGCCAGGATGCGCCGGAGGAAGCCGACGCCTGGACCGAAGGGCTGGCGCTGGCCGCGACGCTGGAGGATCACGAACTGGTCGACCCGAGCCTTTCGGCAGAGCGACTGTTGTTTCGCTTGTTTCATGAGCGCGGGGTCACGGTGTTCGCGGAGCGCGAACTCAAGGCGTTTTGCCGCTGCTCGGACGCGCGGGTCGAAAATCTGCTGCGTAGCTTCTCGAACGAGGAGCGCGGCGCGATGATCGGCGACGACGGCCGCATCGGCGTCACCTGCGAATTTTGCGGCACGCTGCGCGGCTACGATCCAAAACTGTTCGATTAAGGCTCTCGCCGGCCGAGCGGCGCGCGCAGACTCAGCTGCGCGCCTTCGCCCGGCGCGCTGACAATGTCGAGCGTCGCATTGATGGCCGCCGCGCGCTCTTTCATCCCCACCAATCCGAAATGTCCCGCCGCCGGCCGCGCCGGGTCGAAACCCACGCCGTCGTCGCCGATATCGAGATGGACCACGCCGTCTTGTTCGCGCATGTCGATGTCGACGCGCCGCGCGCAAGCGTGCAACTCGATGTTGCGCAGCGCTTCGCGCAAGATTCGGCATAAGGCTTCGGCCGATTCGGAGGGGAGCACGGAGATATCGAGCGGAAGTTCCGCGCGCAGTTCCAACGGCCCTTTTTCGCGGGCGCGTTTCGCGAACGCCTCGACGATCCGTTTCGGGTCGTCCTCGTCGCGGCGGGCGGCGCGCAGCCGCGTGATCGCGTCGCGCGCCTCGGCGAGGCCGCCGCGCGCCTCGGCCTGAAGCTCGATGAGCTTGGCGCGCGCTTCCTCGTCTCGGGTCGCCTTCGCGACAAGGCCCATCTCCAGGATGAGCGTCACGATCGAGCGCGCCAGGGTGTCGTGCAGATCGTGGGCTATGCGCAGGCGCTGCGACGCGAGTTCCGCCGCGCGCGCCGCCTCGCGGGCTTTGTCCTGTTCGGCGCGAAGGCGACGCACGGCCGTGATGTCGCGGCCGACCGCCTGAAATTCGCCGCCGCCCTCGGGGCCGGAAAAGCGCGCGTCCCACCACAGCCAGACCGGCGCGCCGCGCGCGTCTCGCGTCGCCATTTCGAACGAGGCGGGCCGCTCGGCGTATGCGTCGAGGCGCCAGGGATTTTCCTGTCCGAGCGAGGGAAAGAGTCCATCGATCGAGCGGTTCAGCAGCGCGTCTTGCGGAACGCCGAGAAAGCTGGCCGCGCGGCGGTTGGCGAAAACAATGCGCCGGTCGGCGCGAAAGCGCAGCACGAGATCGCCGGCGCATTCCACGATATCGCGATAGAGCGTGTCGGCGACGCGAAGCCGCGTCTGTGCGGCCTCGGCCTGCTGCTGCAAAAGCAGCTTTTCGCGCCGTTCCGAGGCCAGCAACCGGTCGATCTGCTCCGCGCCATGGTCGGGGGTCGTGATTATGACGAAGCGGCGGCTCGCCGCGTTCCAGGCGATTGAAATCGTCACGCGCGTCGCGTCCGGCGCTGGCGGCCGCATCGACGGCAGCACGATTTCTCCGTCCCGCTCGCGCAGCGCGCGGATGGCGTCCTCCATGTGCAGCAGCAACGGCGACGAGCAGGCCGGCTCGCCCTCGGGCGGCAGCCAGTCGGATAGAGCGCCGCGACGGCGCGCGACGACAAGAGCCTCGTCGAGGAGGCCGAAGCCGAACTGCCGACGCTCGAGCGCGCTCGCGAGATCGCCGGCCGCCTCGTCGACGGTGAATTGCATTTCTTTCTCCGCGCGACGCCAGCGGAACGCGCTTTTCGCCCGGCCGCGAGGAGAAACTATCAGGCGGTGGCCGCCTTGTCGCCTGAACGCGTCTTAGCGAAATTGCCGCTGCGCGCGCTCCGCGAAAGGTCTAAAAGGCGGATCCCGCGCCAAAAACTCGAAGCGAGCCCTCAAATGAGCGAGACGCAGTTTCTGTTTGCCCCGCCGCCCCGTCCGAGCGTCGCGATCGACGGCGACATCAGGCGCTTTCCGGTGCGACGCATCTTTTGCGTCGGGCTCAACTATGCCGCCCATGCGCGCGAGATGGGCAAGGACCCGGGCGCCGAGCCGCCGTTCTTCTTCTCCAAGCCCGCCGACGCGGTGGTGGTCAGCGGCTCGGTCATTCCCTACGCGCCGATGACCCGAAACCTTCATTATGAGATCGAACTGGTGGCGGCGCTCGGCTCCGGCGGCGCCAATATTTTACGCACGCAAGCGCTGGAGCGTGTTTACGGTTACGCCGCCGGGATCGACCTGACCCGGCGCGATTTGCAAAAACAGGCGCGCGATGAAGGCAAGCCCTGGGATCTCGCCAAGGGCTTCGATCAATCGGCGCCGATTGGATCGATCCGGCCGGCGGAGCGGATCGGCCATCCGAGCAGCGGCCAAATCGCGCTGAGCGTAAACGGCGCCCTTCGACAGAATGGCGACCTCGCCGACATGATCCTCGACGTCGCCGGCGTGATCGCCGAACTGTCGCGTTATGTCGCGCTGGCGACGGGCGATCTGATTTTCACCGGCACGCCCGAGGGCGTCGGGCCGCTTGTCCCGGGGGACCGCGTCGAGGGGAGCATCGCCGGCGTCGGCGAGGTGTCGCTGGAGATCGCCCGCTGAGCTTGCGCACTCGCGAAAAACGCGAGGCGCCTAACGCGCGTTCAGCACGGCGCGGCACTCCGACGGCAGGGCGGACATGGTCATCGGCGGCCAGGTTTTGGTCGACGGTTTGGGGTGCAGCACCTCGTCGCTGAACCACCAGGCGAGCGAAGCGTCGCAGCCGTCGCCGGTCGGCGTCGGATCCTGATCCCTGCAGCTTTCCGCGCCGCGCGGGCAGAAGAGCCGGACGTGGAAGTGATAGTTGTGCGAGTAATAGGGCCGCACCTTGCGCATCCAGGGCTCGCCGGCGGCGACGCGGCACATCGCCCGTTTGATCGCCGCATTGACGAAAATCCGCTGCACGGCGGGGTCCTGCGCGGCGGCGCGCACCACGGCGAGGTGGCTCGGCGTCCAAAGCCCGGGAATCACGTCGAGCCCGTCCTCCCGCACCATGTTGGTCGCCGACATCTCCTCCCGCTCGGCGCGGCTCAGTTCGCGCGCGGGCATCGGGGTGAGCCAGATGTCGACGTCGAGCCCGATCTGGTGCGAGGCGTGGCCCGTCAGCATCGGGCCGCCGCGCGGTTGCGACATGTCGCCGATGAGAATGCCCGGCCAGCCCGAAGCCTCGGCGGCGGTGGGGGCGAAGTGCGTGAGGAAGGCGATCAGCGCCGGATGGCCCCAGTTGCGGTTGCGCGAAAGGCGCATGACTTGCCAGTTCGGGCCATTCACCGGCAATTCCTCGCCGCCGGCGAGACAGCCCTTGGAATAAAAGCCGACAGGCTCGGACTCGATCGGCGCCGGATCGCGCGCCCGGCCAAAGAGTTCCTTGGCCGGCGTCTTCGGATCGGCCGGATTGGCGAGCGGCGGCAGCGGCTGAGGATTCAGCGTGCCCCTGTCTTGCGCGCTTGCTGGCCCCGCCAGCGTGAGCACAAGAATAAATATGCGCCACTTCAGATCAGGCATGTGTCGCGCCTTGTCGAAAAATTGTGCATCTCGGATAGCCGCGCCGATTTGCTTAACTTTGTCAACCTTACCGGTTAATTTGACGTTGCCTGTGAAGGCGAAGCCGCTAAATATGTCATAAATGAGGTAGCGTCAGCACGGCGTCGGGAGCGGGTCATGCGTTTTGCAAAAACTATACTCGTCATTCTTTTCAGCATGTTGGGCGCGCTCACGACGGCGCGGGCCACGACGCAAATTCACATCGATCTGAGCTCGCAGACGATGCGAGTCGAGTCTTCGAGCGGGAGCTACACTTGGCCGGTCTCGACCGCCCGCTCGGGGTATAGCACACCGCGCGGCAGTTATGCGCCGACCGGGCTCCAGCGCATGCATTATTCCAAAAAATACCACATGTCGCCAATGCCTTACTCGATTTTCTTTCGCGGCGGCTACGCCATCCACGGCACATACGCCACGGGCGCTCTGGGAAGGCCGGCTTCGCATGGCTGCGTGCGCCTGTCGCCGGCTCACGCCGCGCAACTCTATCATATGGTCCAAACCGAGGGCGGCAGCATTTCCATCACGGGCGCGCCTCCCGGCTCCACTCGCTTCGCCAGCGCCCATCGCCACGCCAGGATAATGTTGGCGAGTCAACAGCGCCGCGGTCACGCGGAGGCCTTGGCATACGCGCCGCATCATCGCCATTTCCCAGTCGGCGTAAGGGGCTGGCAGGCTTCTCCCTATTATTATCCTTCTCCCTATCCTTACAATTACGGCGGGTTCTGACGGGCGAGGGAGCTTTTCAAAGCGCGGGACGGTAGTCTTTGGGAAATGCCGACCGATCGGATTCGTCGCGAAAGCGAGGGCCGGGTTCCACGGGAGAAGCGCCAGAAGGAGTCAACGAAGTCCTCGGCGAAGCGCGCGGGGAGCGCCACGAATCCCAGGACACTCCGCGAAGCCCGGCCAGTTCGCGTCGGGACGCCTTCGGCATTGTTTTTTCGGAGGTATTAACGGTTCCCCGGCGCGTTGTAAGTCGTCGTTAACCTCCGCCGTTCATATTCAGCCCTAAGCGGGGCGGCAAAGCTCCGCATGTCAAAAAGGCCGCGAGCGCCGGCCGGGACATTTCAGGGCTGACATGAACGACATTCGCGAAACGCTCGTTATCGGGGCCGGTCCCGCTGGACTCACCGCAGGTTACACTCTGGCTAAGAATGGTCGCGACGTGCTCATCCTCGAGCACGATCCCGTTTACGTCGGCGGCATCAGCCGCACCGCGAATTATAAAGGGTTCTTGTTCGACATCGGCGGACATCGGTTCTTTTCGAAGTCGAAGGAGATCGTTGATCTGTGGAATGAAATTCTGCCCGACGATTTTCTCGAACGGCCGCGCCTGTCGCGCATCTACTATCGCGGCAAATTCTACGCCTATCCGCTCAAGGCGTTCGAGGCGTTGAAAAATCTCGGATTATTCGAGAGCGCCAGGTGCATGGCGTCCTTTGGCTTCGCCAAGCTCTTTCCGGTAAAGAATCCGCGCTCCTTTCACGAGTGGGTGCGCAATCAGTTCGGCGAACGTCTGTTCGGGATTTTCTTCAAGACATACACCGAAAAAGTCTGGGGAATGGGTTGCGACGAGATTTCCGCCGATTGGGCGGCGCAGCGCATCAAGGGGCTCAGTCTCGCCGCCGCCATCATTGACGCTCTGCGCCGTTCGCTCGGCTTGCGCAAGGGAGCCAACGGAGACGGCGCGAAATCGCTGATCGAATCTTTTCGCTACCCGCGCCGCGGCCCCGGCATGATGTGGGAAGAGGCCGCGCGCAAGATCAAGGGCTTTGGCGGCGAGTTGCTGATGGGCCGCGCCGTCGTCGGTCTTCGCTATGACGAGGCCAGCAAGCTATGGACCGTCACGGCGACGCGCGGCGACGGCGAAGTCGAAACTTTTCAAGCCCGTCACGTGCTGTCGTCGGCCCCCGTGCGCGAGTTGATGAACGCGATCGAGCCCAAGCCGCTCAGCCTGTTCAACGCGCGAGACCTCAAATATCGCGATTTTCTGACCGTGGTGCTGATCGGCCGTCCGCAAAAGGAGTTGCCGGACAATTGGGTCTATATCCACGATCCTTCGGTTAAAGTCGGGCGCGTGCAGAATTTCAACTCCTGGTCGCCGGAGATGATCGCCGACGGCGTCTCGACATGTCTTGGACTGGAATATTTCTGCTTCGAGGGCGACGGCGTTTGGTCCTCGCCCGACAGCGAATTGATCGAACTCGCCAAGAACGAGATCGCCAAGATTGGGCTGATGGATCCCGGCGACGTGTTCGACGCCTGCGTCGTGCGTCAGGCCAAGGCTTATCCCGTTTACGACGAAGCCTACGCCGACAATGTGAGAGCCGTTCGCCTCGAAATCGCCACGCGCTTTCCGACGCTGCATCTGATCGGCCGCAATGGCATGCACAAATATAACAATCAGGACCATGCGATGATGACGGGCATGTTGAGCGCCCTCAACATCATGGCGGGGAAAGCGGTCTACGACGTCTGGCGGGTCAACGAGGACGCCGAATATTCCGAAAGCGGCATGTCGGGCGCGCGGGAGGCTCTGTCCAGCGAGCGTCTCGTGCCCCGCAAGGTCGCCTGATCATGACGCAACTTTCGGACGTTCGCCTGTCGCTGCTCGATCGGTCGCGCCGCGGCGGTTTGGGGCGCGTTATCGTCGATCTCGTCAAATACGGGGTCGCGAGCCTCGGCGCCCTTGCGCTCGACGCCGGGACGATGGTGTTTCTCAACAAGGCGCTCGGCGTCAATTACCTTGTCGCGGCGGCGATCGGCTTCACATCGGGCCTTGGCCTCGTTTATTGGCTGAGCGTTCGCTACGTGTTCGGCGACGTCAGGCGTTTGCGCCCGTCGCAGGAAATATTCGGTTTCCTCGTGACCGGGCTGATCGGTTTGCTGCTCAACGAAATTTTGATGAAGACTTTCGTGGAGCATGTCGGGCTTTCGGTTTCCCTCGCCAAGATTCCAACGGCCGGCTTCGTGTTTCTCTTCAATTTCACGGCGCGTCGCATGTTGCTGTTTTCGGACGTGGCGAAAACGCATTTAGCGAAGCGCGCCGCGGCCTGGGACTTGAGCGCGTTAAAGTCGAGCGCCGCCGAATTTCCGCTCTGGGGGACCGTCGCGCTCGCCGCTCTGGCGGCCGTCGGCATCACTTTTTCGCAAGCGCGAGAGGTCTGGAGCACGGGGCATTTCTTCGACACCGACGACGCCATGCGCGCGGTCCAGGTGCGCGATCTGCTGGCCGGGCAGTCCTGGTTCGAGATGACGACCTGGCGGTTCGATCCGCCGATGGGGGTGTTCAGCCACTGGTCGCGCGTCGTCGACGTTCCGCTCGCGGGATTGGAGCTGTTTTTCCGTCTGTTTCTCGACGCCGATCACGCCGAGCGCGCGACGCGGCTGGTCTTTCCACTGGCGTTGCTGGCGACACTGCTTGGCCTCATGGCCTGGTTCACCAAATTTCTGGCGCCGTCCGCGTCGAAACATGTCGCGGTGTTGCTCGGTCTTCTCTCCGGCGCGGTGTTCTTGCAATTCGTTCCGGGACGGATCGACCACCACGCGCCTCAGATCGTCCTGCTGCTCGCGTCGCTCGGGTTTTTTCTGCGCGGACTGGACGCCAAGGAGGCGCGCGCGATGGCGCCGGCGAGTCTGGCGATGGCGCTGTCCATCGCCATCAGCCTCGAGAATCTGCCGTTTTTCGCGGTGATGCTGACGGGACTCGCCATGCTCTTCGTGGTCGACGGGGCCAGGATGCGCGCGTCAATGGGCTGGTTCGCCGCCGGCGCGCTGATCGCCTTTCCGGCGTGCTTCGCCGCGACGGTCGCCCCGGCGCGTTATCTGCTGTCCGCCTGCGACGCCTACTCCGCGGTTCACCTCGCGGCCCTTGCCGCGGGAACGCTGGGTTTCGCGGCGCTCGCCGCGTTCGCGCCTCGCCTTCCGACCATGCGCGGGCGGGCGGCGGCGGTGGCGGTTGTCGGAGCCGCGGTCATCGCGGCAATCGCCGCCATCGCGCCGAAATGTGTCGGCGACCCGCTTGGCGGTCTCGATCCGCTGCTGCGCGAGCTATGGCTGTCGCATGTGACCGAGGCCACGCCGCTGCTAAAATTCTGGGACAAGACGCCCAATCTGGTCGTCGTGATGGGCCTGCCCGTGATCCTGGGCTTCGCGGCCGCGCTTGTCGAAGCCGTCCGGGAACAAGGAATCGCGCGGCGCCGTTGGTTCCTGGTCGCCGCGGCGATCGGGATCGGTTTCGCCGCCGGGATGTGGCAAGTGCGGGTCTTTTCGTCGGTCACGCCCATCGCCATGGCGCCGCTGGTGGTCGCGGTGGTCGCCGTCGCCCATCGGATCGGCGCGTCTTTCAGCGTTTTCACCCGCGCCTTGCTCGCCGGCGTGCTCTGCATCGCAGTCTCCCCCGTGGGATTGGCGAGCATCCTTCCCAAGCCGGAGCAGGACGCGAACGCCGCGACGGTGGTTCGGGCGACCGAGGAGTCCCTCTGTCTGAAACCGGCGGCCCTCGAACCGCTAAATCATCTCGAACCGGCCCGCGTGGCCGCGTCGGTCAATCTTGGCCCCTATTTGCTCGCTCATACGCATCACGGCGTCTTCGCCGGGCCCTATCACCGCGACAATCACGGCAATCGCATCGTCGTCGACGCCTTCCTCGCCCCGCCGGACGAGGCGGAGCAAATTTTGCGCGCGGCGGGAGCGCAAGTTGTTCTGTGGTGCGCACGCGATGTGTCCGATTTCGCCCTGCGCGCGCCAAACGGCCTTGGCGCGGCGCTGGCGCGAGGCGAGGCTCCCGAATGGCTCGAGCCTCTGCCGGAATCCAAAAAACAGCTCCTTGTTTTCGCCGTAAGACCGAAGCAGTAATAACGCGCGGCCGTTCACCCGGAATGGCGCGCCGCCGTTTGACGGCCGAAACAAGGAATGCCCAAGGACATGACGTCGACCGATCGCCGCCGCTTCCTGCTTGGCGGAGCAAGTTTTGTTGGGGGGACAGGTCTCGCGCTCGCCGCGCCCAAGTCCCTCGCGCAATCCGAACCCGAGGACGAGTTGCAGGTGCGCGTCGAGAATAAATCGGTGCCGGAACTATGCGCCGAGAAGGATAATATCGAACTCGATTTATTCTCTTCGCGCGTGCGCCGCATGCAAGTCCAGGCCGTGCATCCCTCCTACATCAACATGATCGGGACCGATCGCTACGCGCCCGACTGGTCGAGCTGCGAGTTCTCCCACGATTATTCCGGATTCGTCGAGCAGACGCGCCGTCTGACCTTTTGGGAGACGCCGGACTTCTGGCTGACCGGCTACACCTTCCCGGCCAAGGCCTTTTGGCGGGCTCCCACCGTGCCGGTGCGCGTCGGCGATCGGGTCGAAAAGGGCTTTCACCTCGTGCAGTTCTGGATGAACTATCGCCAGCGCGCCGAAGAGATCATGGTCTTCTATCCGCCCGACGGCTACTGGCGCGCCCGTCCGCTGCCGTTCGAGGAGATGCGCTGGACCGCCTATGGCTCGTCCTTTCTGATCGGCCCGGTCGAAATACAGCAGCGCCCGATCGTCGCTCTCGAGGAAATCGCCTTCGAGCCGGAGACCCGAACCTTCGTGCTGAAATTCAAACGCGGCGGCACGGCCCGGATCAAACTGGACAAGATCGACCAGGAACACATCGCGCTCGACGTTTCCTACAGCGACGCGATGCCCGAAGGGCTGCCGTTCGCCTCGCTGCGGTCGATGTTCGCGATGCAAACGATGAACGACGCCGCGCGCGTCGCCTGGCGCAACAAGCGCGGCGCGAGCTGGCAGGAGGCCGAGGTGATCGGCTTTCCTGGCGCCAACGCCACGGAATTATGGGTGGGACGGCATTTGCCGTCGCGCCACAATCTATCGGCGCCGGACATGGTTTTCGGCAAGTTCCAGGCTGCCACTCTGCTGGCGAAATGACCACCGCGGCACCCGCGCGCATCGTCGCCCTCGACGCCGCGCGTGGGACCGCCATCATCGCCATGGCGGCGTTCCATCTGATCTGGGACCTCGGCAATTTCGGTTATATCGACAGGGATTTTCCCTATTCGCCGAGCGTGAAACTGTTCGGCCACGCCATCGCCATCGCTTTCTTGTTCATCGTCGGCGTCAGCCTGGTCGTGGCGCGCGCGCGGGGCGCCGGCTCGCGGGCGTTCTGGCGCCGGTTTTTCCTGATCGCCGGCGCGGCGGCCCTGGTCTCGCTCGGCACCTATATCGCGTTTCCGCAAGCTTTCGTGTTCTTCGGCATTCTGCACTGCATCGCCCTCGCGAGCCTGTTGGCGGCGCCGCTGCTTCCGCTCCCCTGGTCGGCCGCGCTTCTCGCCGCGCTCGTGGCGGCCCTGGCGCCGATGTTGTTCGCCTCGCCCGCGTTCGACACCCCTTGGCTGAACTGGATCGGTCTTTCGACCTTCGAGCCGCTGACCAATGATTATCGGCCGATTGTGCCCTGGTCCGCCGCCGTGTTCGCCGGCGTCGCCGCCGCGAAATTTTGGGCGGCTCGAGGTTGGGGCGCCATCGGCGGAAATCTCGAGGCCGGCCCGCTGCCCTGGCTTGGCCGACACAGTCTCGCGCTCTATCTAATCCATCAGCCGCTGCTCTTTGGCCTTTTCGCCGCGCTCGCTTTCGTCGGCGCGGCGCCGAGCGACCGGAGTTCGGGCGGCTTCGTCGGCGCCTGCGTCGCGCAATGCGAGGCGAGTGGGGGTGAAAAATCCATTTGCCGCGAGGCCTGCGCCTGCATCGCGGAGCGCGCTGCGAGCGAAGACCTGCCGACCGAGGCGAAAGCGCGCGCGAAGCGGCTGGACGAATTGGCGAGCGATTGCATGGCGAAAGAATTCTGAGCGCCGGGACAAAAGATACAAGGAGGCGACGATGACCGCGGATTCCGAAACGCCTGTTGGTCCCGACCTCACCCAAGGCGTCGACATCGCCGAACTCGAGCGCGATGGCAAATTGGTCGGCCGGGTCGGGGAAGAGGAAGTGCTGCTCGTGCTGCGCGAAGACGAGGTTTTCGCGATCGGCGCGCATTGCTCGCATTACCACGCGCCGCTCGTCGACGGACTCGTGCTGGGTGGCGAGATTCATTGTCCGTGGCATCACGCGAGCTTCGACCTTGCCACGGGGGAAGTCCTGCGCGCTCCGGCGCTCGACTCCCTTCCCTGCTGGACGGTCGAACGTCGCGACGGCAAGGTTTTTGTGCGCGGCCAACGCCCGGCGAAAACCCGCGCCCCCGTCCCCGTGGAGGCCTCGAAAGCTATGGTGATCGTTGGCGGCGGCGCGGCGGGGCTCGCCGCCGCGGCGGAGTTGCGGCGCCTAGGTTTCGCGGGCAAGCTCGTCATGTTGAGCGCCGAGGACGCGGCGCCGCTCGACCGCCCCAATCTCTCGAAGGACTATCTCGCCGGCGGCGCGCCGGAGGAATGGCTGCCGCTGCGCCCGGAGAATTTCTATTCCGAGAATGCGATCGACCTACGGCTCGGCGCCGTCGCCAAAGGCCTTGACGCGAAGGCGCGGCGGCTGACGCTCGCCGACGGGAGCGCGCTCGAATTCGATCGGCTGCTGCTGGCGACCGGGGCCGAGCCCGTGCGGCTTCAGATCCCCGGCGCGGAGCTGCCGCATGTGCGCACCTTGCGGTCGCTCGCCGATTGCCGGGAGATCATCGCGCGCGCGACAAAGGCGCGGCGCGTGGTCGTGCTGGGCGCGAGCTTCATCGGTCTCGAAGTGGCGGCCTCCCTCCGGGCGCGCGGACTCGAGGTTCACGTCGCCGCGCCGGAGAAGATACCGATGGAGCGCGTGCTCGGCGCCGAAATCGGCGCCTTCGTGCGCAAGCTGCACGAAGAACATGGCGTCATCTTTCACCTCGAGGATGTCGCGACCGCGATCGACGAAAGGCGAGTGACGCTAAAGAGCGGGAAAAGCCTGGAGGCCGAACTGGTCGTCGCGGGCGTTGGCGTGCGGCCAAGGCTCGAACTCGCGGAAAAGGCGGGACTCGCCATGGATCGCGGCGTGCTCGTCGACGCATTTCTCGAAACCAGCGCGCCGGGAATCTATGCGGCGGGCGACATCGCGCGTTGGCCGGATCCGCATAGCGGCGAGCGCATTCGCGTCGAACATTGGGTCGTCGCGGAGCGGCAGGGCGCCGTGGCGGCGCGCAACATGCTGGGCGCGCGCGAGACCTTCGACGCCGTCCCCTTCTTCTGGAGCCAGCATTACGACACGCCGATCAATTACGTCGGCCACGCCGAAGGCTGGGACGCGATAGTGGTCGAAGGCGACATCGCGGCGAGGGATTGCCTTCTGCGCTATATGCGGGACGGCCGGGCGCTCGCCGTCGCCTCGATTTTCCGCGATATCGACAGTCTGCGCGCCGAGGCGAAGATGGAGCGCATGGCGGCGAGCGTAAAATAGGGCCCGCGCCCTATTCGCCGCCGCCGTTCAAATCCTCGGGCCGCGGTTGCAGCATGATGTTGTAGCCGGCGTCGACCAGATGAATTTCGCCGGTCACGCCGCCCGACAGCTCCGACAAAAGGTAAAGCGCCGAACCGCCGATTTCGTCGAGCGTGATCATGCGCCGCAGCGGGCAATGCGCTTTCTGGAACGCGCCCATCGCGCGCGCGCCGGTGATGCCGGCGCCCGCCATGGTCCGCACCGGCCCGGGCGAAATCGCATTGACTCTAATGCCGCGATCGCCGAAATCGGCGGCGAGATAACGCACCGACGAATCCAGCGCCGCCTTGGCGACGCCCATCACATTGTAATTGGGCATGACATGGGTGCCGCCGGCGAAACTCACCGTCAACAACGATCCGCCGCTCTTCATCATCGCCGCGGCGCGCTTGGCCGCCTCGGTGAAGGAGAAACATGAGATCACCAGCGTGCGGATAAAATTCTCGCGGCTGGTGTCGGCGTAAAGGCCCTTGAGCTCGTTCTTGTCGGAATAGGCGATGGAGTGGACGAGAAAATCGAGCTCCCCCCACTCCTCCCGCAGGCGGGCGAACACCGCGTCGACCGTCGAAATATCCTCGGCGTCGCAGGGAAGCACAATATCCGAGCCAAGCTCCTTGGCCAGCGGGGCCACGCGCTTCAGGATCGCCTCGCCCTGATAGGTGAAGGCGAGCTCCGCGCCATGCTCGCCGAGCTTTCGGGCGATGCCATAGGCGATCGAATGGTCGTTGGCGACCCCCATCACGAGGCCACGCTTGCCCTGCATCAAACCTTTTGAACCCGTCATCTATGATTGTTCCTTACACGATCCTTGTTCGCGCGCGAATTAGGCGTCCGGATGCTTGAACACCAGAGTCGCGTTGGTGCCGCCAAAGCCGAAGGAGTTGGACAGCACCGCGCGCAAATGAGCGTTGTCGCGGCGTTCGCGAAGGATCGGCATGTCGGCGAAATCCGGATCGAGCTCCTCGATATTGGCGCTCTCGCAGATGAAGCCGTTCTGCATCATCAACAGGGAATAGATCGCCTCCTGCACGCCGGTCGCGCCGAGCGAGTGGCCGGTCAGCGACTTGGTCGCGGAAATCGGCGGGCATTTGTCACCAGAGCCAAACACTTCGCGCAGCGCCTCGATCTCCTTCACGTCGCCGACCGGCGTCGAGGTGGCGTGCGGGTTGATGTAGTCGATCGGCGTCTTCACCGTGGCGAGCGCCTGGCGCATGCAGCGAACAGCGCCCTCGCCGGAGGGAGCCACCATGTCGAAGCCGTCCGAGGTCGCGCCATACCCGGCGATCTCGGCGTAAATCTTCGCGCCCCGCGCCTTGGCGCGCTCATATTCCTCCAGCACCAGCACGCCGGCGCCGCCGGCGATCACGAAGCCGTCGCGGTTCTTGTCGTAGGCGCGCGAGGCCGTGGCCGGCGTGTCGTTGTAGGACGAGGACATGGCGCCCATCGCGTCGAACAGCACAGAGAGCTCCCATTCGAGCTCCTCGCAGCCGCCGGCGAACACGATGTCCTGCTTGCCCCACATAATTTGTTCATAGGCGTTGCCGATGCAATGATTCGAGGTCGCGCAGGCCGAGGATATCGAATAATTGACGCCCTTGATCTTGAACCAGACGGCGAGCGTCGCCGAGGCTGTCGAGGACATGGCCTTGGGCACGGCGAAGGGTCCGACGCGCTTTGGCCCCTTGGTCCGGGTCAGATCGGCGGAGTCGACGATCACTTTGGCGGAGGGCCCCCCCGAACCCATGATGATGCCGGTGCGCTCGTTGGAGACTTCGTCTTCGCCAAGACCGGAGTCGGCGATGGCCTGCTCCATGGCGACATGGTTCCAGGCGGTGCCGGCGGCGTGAAAGCGCATGGCGCGGCGGTCGACGACCTTGCTCGCATCGAGCGTCGGCATGCCATGCACTTGCGAGCGAAAGCCGAGCTCGGCGTATTTGTCGGCCTTGACGATGCCGGATCTCGCTTCGCGCAGCGAGGCGACAACCTCATTGGTGTTATTGCCGATGGACGATACGATCCCCATTCCGGTGACGACGACACGTCTCATGTTGCTTCTCCCCGCGCCCGGACTAGAGTCCTTGAGCTTGTTCTTTTGTGTGATGCGGAAACCGCCTCGCCTCAGGACTCCGCCTTGGCGAGGCCGACGCGCAAATCCTTGGCTTCGTATATGCGCTCGCCGTCGGCCGCCACCCAGCCGTCGGCGATGCCGAGCACGAGCTTGCCCTTGAAGACGCGTTTGAAGTCTATGCCGTAAGTGACCATCTTCACGCTCGGGCGCACCATGCCGGTGAATTTGACCTCGCCCACGCCGAGCGCCATCCCGCGCCCGGGAAGGTCGAGCCAGGCAAGGTAAAAACCGACCATCTGCCACAGCGCGTCGAGGCCGAGGCAGCCGGGCATGACTGGATTGCCCTTGAAATGGCAGTCGAAGAACCAAAGACTTGGCTTGATGTCGAATTCGGCGCGCGCATAGCCCTTGCCATGTTCGCCGCCCGTCTCGAAAATCTCGGTGATCCGATCGAACATGAGCATCGGCGGCAGCGGCAACTGCGCATTGCCCGGGCCGAACAGTTCCTCGCGGCCGCAGGCGAGCAGATCTTCATAGCCAAAAGACGAGCGCCGTTCGCTCATGGATTAAGTCTCCCTTTTGCCCCGGGCTTTTTCGCCCCTTTTTCGCAGGCGGGTCCGCCTTGAAAACAACACGGCGCGCCCGTCGTTGAATTTCCGTAACATAAGGGGAAGCCCGGTCAAAGGGTCAAACACACTTTGTTAAAAGCCGCGCCTGTCTTATGCCTGTTCGGCGAAAGATTCGCCGCCGCCGTTCGAAAGTCTCGCCCTCGTGATGACCCGCTCCCCCAAAATCCTCGTCTTCGACTCAGGCCTTGGCGGGCTCACCGTTTTCTCGGAAATCGCAAAAATCCGCCCGAACGCGGAGTTCGTCTATTGCGCCGATGACGCGGGGTTTCCTTACGGCTCCTGGGGCGAGCCGGAGTTGGCCGCGCGCATCCTCGCCGTCATGGCGGCGCAGATCGACGAGCACGAGCCCGACATTGTAGTGATCGCCTGCAACACCGCCTCGACCTTGGCGTTGCCGCAGTTGCGCGCGCGATGGCCCGGCGTGCTCTTTGTCGGCACCGTGCCGGCGATAAAGCCCGCCGCGGCGATGTCGCGGACCAAACTGATTTCCGTGCTGGCGACGCCCGGCACCGTGGCGCGCGACTATACGCAAAAGCTCATTCAAGAATTCGCCGGCGGCTGCGCGGTGACGCTGGTCGGGTCGAAGCATTTGGCCAAGCTCGCCGAGAGCGCCATTCACGGCGAAGAGATCGCCGATGGGGCCATCGCCTCGGAGATCGCCTCTTGCTTCGTGCAACGGGACGGCGCGCGCACCGATGTGATCGTGCTGGCTTGCACCCACTATCCGCTGCTGCAGGAGTCGTTCGCCCGTCTCGCGCCGTGGCCGGTCGACTGGATTGACTCCGCTCCGGCGATCGCGCGCCGCGCCGATCAAGTGCTCGTCGAAAATCTTGGTCCCGACGCGCCCAACGGCGATGCGCCGCGGCGCCGGGCGATATTCACCAGCGGCGCCGCCCCGAGCGAGTCCCTGGCGGCGACGCTGACCCGTTACGGCCTTCCGGCCGCTTAAGCGCTTCGCGGTTCAGTTCCCCGCAGGGGCGTTGGCGTTTTGCGCCTCGGCGGCCTTTTGTTGATAGAGGGCGACGAAATCGATCGGGTCGATGAACAGCGGCGGGAATCCGCCGTCGCGAGTGGCGTCGGCGACGATCTGGCGCACGAAGGGAAACAACAGCCGCGGGCATTCGATCATGATGATCGGATGCATCTGCTCCTCCGGAATATTGGTCAAACGGAACACGCCCGCGTATTCGAGATCCAGCTTGAACAATAGATCGACGCCCTCGCCGGCCTTGGCGTCGAGGGAGATCGACACCTCGAAATCGGTCGGAGCCAATTGCTTGGCGTTCACGTTCACTTGAATGCCGATGTTGGGAGATTTTTCTTGCGGCCCGAGCGAGCGCGGCGCATTGGGATTTTCGAAGGAAAGATCCTTGAGATATTGTCCCAAAGCATTGAGAGACGGCGCGCCAGTCGCTTCCTGCGCCGCTCCGCCGTTGCCATTGCCGTCCGCCATATCAAACTCCCTAAAATTCCACATCATTAAGCGCGCGCCGCGTGGCTGGGCGCGCCCTTATCGCCGGGGTCGGGTAACACGTCCGCCGCGGCGCGACAAGTGAGGAGCGATCCTCGTCAGGAAGCGCAGGGCGGCGCGCCGCCGGGTTTGGCGGGCGGACCGCGCCGTCGCGATTTGCGATGATCCAGGCTTTTCCATTCGTTGGGCGCGAGGTCGATCGTGCGTGGGCCTTTGTGGGCGCCTCCACCGCGCAGGCGTTGGGCGATATCGCCGCGGATGGACGGCGCCTTGAGCGCCAGACCCACGAGGTCCGAAGCGAAACCAGGCAAGATCAAAAGGAGGGCGCCCAAGGCCTGCAGGCCGCCGTCGACCACGTTGGACGAGGGCTGAACTTTCTTTTCGCCGGACCACCCCATGCGGGCGCGCAAGTAAGTCACCAGCCGCCGGATGTCCAAAAGGCCGAGCAGGGTGGTGCCGACGCCAAGGGCGACCGCCGCCATCACTCCCAAAAATTGCACCACCAGCAAAAAGGCGATGACCTCTATGCCGAGCCAGATTCCAATTGCATAGGCGATGAGTTTCGACCTGTTCACGGCGTATGAACCTCTGGGGGGGCGACGCTCCATGGCCCAAGATAGTTATAGCTGGGGCTTGATTCGTGACTTGCAACCGCCAACATGCTACCGCAAACTCGTATCTTCCGGGAGTGACTCAATTGCCCTTAGACGAAGCCTTCGACCCCTCCGTGCTGATTTTCGCGGCGTTAGCGGTGTTTGTGCTGTGGAAACTGCGTTCGGTGCTCGGAGAGCGAAATGATCGCGAGGGTCCGACGCTCGGCCGCTTCCAGCCGACCGGCGCGCCTCTGGGCGGCGCTCCGTTGCCGGGCGCCGCGCCGATTTCGAGCGCGGCCAAGCCTTTGCCCGCCGATCGCTGGAACGGCGTCGCCGAAACGGGAAGCAAGGCTTGGGCTGGGCTTGACGCCATCGCCGCGACCGACGCGGCTTTTTCCGGCCCCGCTTTCGTCGAAGGCGCGCGCAAAGCCTATGAAATAATTGTCTCGGCCTTCGCCAAGGGGGATCGCGACACTTTGGGCCGGCTGCTCTCGGCGGATGTTTTCGACGGTTTCGCGGCCGAGATTTCCGGGCGGGAGGCGCGTGGAGAGAGCGTCGAGTCCGCTCTCGTCTCGATCGACTCGGCTGTTGTCGACGATGCGCGCGCGCTGCCGCAGTCGAACAGCGTCACCGTGCGTTTCACCAGCAAGCTGATCACCGCGCGGCGCAACCGCCAGGGCGAGGTTATCGAAGGCAATCCCAGTCAGGCGGCGAAGATCGTCGATTTGTGGACTTTCGCGCGTAACCCTCGCGCGCGAGACCCGAATTGGAAGCTTGTCGCAACCGAAACCGTCCATTGAGCCGTGTCGCCGCCGCTCGTGCGCGAAGCCGTCTCCTTCGACGGGCTCGAAGGGTTTGAGAGCGACGATCTCGAAGCCGCGCTGGGCGCTTTCCGCCGCTCGGCCGAGATTATTCGCGCCCGCTCGCCAGAGCAGCGGGCGGCGCGTCCTCCCACTGCGGGATTGATCGCCGCCGGCGAAGCAGCTTTGTCGGAAACCGGCGACGCGGCCAGCTTTTTCAAATGCTGGTTCACGCCCTATCGCCTGTCGGCGCCCGGATTCCTTACCGGATATTACGAGGTGGAGGTCGAGGCGCGACGCGACGCGGAGCCCGGCTTTTCGACCCCCGTGCTGGGGCGCCCGAACGATCTCGTCACGTTGAACGACGCGCCCTTTTGCGATTCGGACGGCATTCTGCTGACCGCCGGCCGGCGCCAGGCGGACGGCGAAATGGAGCCTTACGCCGAGCGGCGCGTCATCGAAGACGGGCCTTGGGAAAGCCCCGGAGCGCCCCTGGCCTTCGTGCGCGACAGGGTGGAATTGTTCCTGATGCAGGTTCAGGGATCGGCGCGGCTGCGCTTTCCGGACGGGAGCGCCGTCGCCCTGACTTATGACGGGCGCAACGGCCATCCCTATACGTCCGTCGGCCGTTTGCTGATCGAGCGCGGTTTCGTTTCCGAAGCGTCGATGTCGCTCGGCGTGCTCAAGGAGAGGCTGCGGGATCTGGGGCTTGGCCCGGGCCAGATGGGCCGCTTGCTGATGCAGGAGAACAAGTCCTACGTCTTTTTTCGCATCGACGCATCGCCGGCGCGCGCTCTTGGACCCATCGGCGGCCAAGGCTGCGCGCTGACGCCGCTGCGTTCCATCGCGGTGGACAGGGGGCTTTGGAGCTACGGCTTGCCGTTCTGGATCAGCGCGCGGATTCCTTGGCGCGGCGAACGCGCCGACCCCTTCGCGAGATTAATGATCGCTCAGGACACGGGCTCGGCGATCCTTGGCGAAAGCCGGGCGGATATATATTTTGGCTCTGGCGCGAGCGCCGGCGCCCTGGCCGGCGGAGTGCGCCATGGCGCGGATTTGGTGGTTTTACTACCGCGCGGCGCGGGGGCTCCATGACCGATATAAAGCGGCCGCCCGCGCGGTCGAAATCGCTGTCAGCGCTCGATCTCGAACTATGGTCGGCGGTCACCGCCGATGTGCGGCCGTTTCGCGCCCGGCCGATCCACGCCAAGCCGGAGCCGGTCTCGGCCAGCGAAGCGCGCCCCTTCGCGGCTGCTTCGCCACAGCGTGACGCACCGCGGGACCGCCCGGTTCCCGCGCTCGCGGACATCGATCACCGCACTCGGAAACATTTACGCCGCGGGCGGCTCAACGTCGACGCCAAACTCGATCTGCATGGGATGCGCCAGGCCGAGGCGCATCACGCGTTGATCGCGTTTCTGCGCCGGTCGCAAGCCGACGGAGCGAAGATGGCGATTGTCGTCACAGGCAAGGGTTCGGGTGGCGACGCCGGCGGCGTATTGCGGCGGATGGCCCCGCTCTGGCTGCAGGCCCCCGCGCTCCGCGATGTCGTGGTCGGATTTGGCGAGGCCTCGCGCAAGCATGGGGGCGAGGGCGCGCTTTATGTGCGAATCCGCCGCCCGGGCAAGGCCTCCGCCCAATAGCGCGTAATGCCCGACTTCACGCGGGCGCGCTTGGGGGAGGCGGCGCGACCGCGATGGTCGGCGCTTGATTGACGAAGGCGGCGGGAATGTTGGGTCGCCCATCCGTCGTGTGGTTTGGAGCGGAATCAGGCGGCGGTCCCCATTCAAAAGCGTCGAGACGCCCGGTTTTCGGAGAGATGGGCGCCCAGCTTTTCGACGGGACGCCGTCGGCGATCCATACGGGATCGCGCGGGGCGCGCGAGCCGCGCGCCAGCCATTCGCGCACGGCCCCGCTTGGACCAAACTCGGCGTCCTCGATTTCCGCCATCAGCAGACAGGTGTGCGCGGTTGGCTGCCGGCCCGACGCGATCAGCGGGGCCAGCGCCTCGCGCGCCTTCCCGAACTCACGCGCCGAAAGCGCCGCTTCCGCCAAAACGTGGCAGCTTTCCGGAGCGGCCGGAGCAAGTTGGGCCAGTCGCTTGACGCGCTCCAGCGTTTGCGCGTTCGATTCGCCGGGAAGCGCATTGAGATAAGCCGCCGCGAGATCGGGATGCGGCGCCTTGGACCAGACGCTTTCGATCAGTTTCAACGCCTGTTTGTTGTCGCCGTGGCGGGTTAGAACGCGCGCGGCCACGACGGCGGCCGGCGTGAAGCCGGGACACCGCTTGAGCGCCAAGCGCGAAAGATGCAGCGCCTCCTGCGGACTCTCAATTTGCTTTTCCGTCGCCATCGCCGTTTCGATCACCGCGCGCAGTCGCTGCGCGGTGGGAAGATCGATCGCCTTGACTCTAAAACTTTCCTCTATGGCGGCGCGGGCTTTTTCCCACT
>Ga0182012_10000449_pt1 | contig 45780 bp, 36 predicted proteins | sample 612S2SmetaG_FD_120486 | JGI IMG/M metagenome (GOLD analysis project Ga0182012, IMG submission 120486) | Permafrost microbial communities from Stordalen Mire, Sweden - 612S2S metaG | ecosystem: Environmental > Terrestrial > Soil > Wetlands > Permafrost | place: Sweden: Stordalen | collected... | reverse complement strand
CGGCCTCTGACCGACTCAACCCGCTCATCGCCGCACTCTTCGCCGACCAAAGCCGTGACCAGCTCGTCGCCGAGGGCACCGCCAGGGGTATTCCGATTGCCGGCGTGCTCACCGTCGACGAGGTGCTAACCAGCGAACACTTCACCGGCACCGGCACCCTCGTGCAGGCCGAAATCGCCGACGACCTGCGAGCGACGGTGCCGTCGGGCTACGTGTTCTTCGGCGGTGAGCGCGCCGGACTCCGTCGGCGTGCCCCGCGACCCGGCGAGCACAACCACCTGCTGACCGCCGCGCGCTCGACACGCCCCGATCACGACATCGGGCTACCGTCGCTGCCGCGGGGGGCCGCGCCGCTGACCGGTCTGCGAATGCTTGATCTGGGAGTGATCGTGTTCGGCGCGGAACTGGGCCGGCTGTTCGCCGATCAGGGCGCCGACGTCATCAAAGTCGAGAACTCCGCATTCCCCGACGGTTTGCGCCAGACCCGCAAGGGCGGCGGCATGAACGCCTCCTTCGCGTGGGGGCATCGCAACAAACGCGGCCTTGGTCTCGACCTGCGCAGCGCCGACGGTGCCCGCCTGTTCCGCGAGCTGGTCGCCGACGCCGACGTCGTGTCCGCCAACTTCAAACCCGGCACGCTGGAATCGCTGGGATTCAGCCAGGCCGAGCTTTCCCGCATCAATCCCCGCATCGTGGTCACCGACAGCAGCGCCTTTGGAAGCCGCGGCCCCTGGCGAAGCCGGTTGGGCTACGGGCCGCTGGTGCGGGCATCGTGCGGCCTATCGGCACTGTGGCGCGACGCCGACTCCGACCCCGACGAGCCCAGCTCGTTTTGCGACGGCTCGACGGTGTACCCCGACCACATCGCCGGCCACGCCGCGGCAGTGGCAGCACTGGCGGCCATCATCGGGCGCGGAGCGACCGGAGCCGGCCGGGCCATCGAAATACCCCAGGCCGATGTGGCGGTGTACGCACTGGGGCCCACCCTGGCCCGAGCATCCATTCGACCGGGCAGTGTCGACGCCGAAGGCCAACGGCGCAGCGGCCTTGCCCCGGCCGGGGTTTTCCCCTGCGCCGGCGACGACGAGTGGTGTGTGATCGCGGTGCGCGACGACAACGATTGGCAGGCGCTGGCCGCAGTGACCGGCCTGCCCGATGAACCGGACCTGCGCAGCGTCGCCGGCCGCGATGCCAGGCGTGGGCAGATCGAGGATCAGCTTGCCACCTGGACCGCGAGCCACGACCCCGCGCACGTGGAAGAGCAGCTGCAGGCCGTCGGGGTTCCCGCTGCCGCGATGCTGCGCCTGCCCGAGGAACTCACCCACCCACACCTGGTTGCGCGGGAGTCCTTCCACACCCTGCACCACCCCATGCTGTCTCGGCCCATCCCGACCTCGGCGCGTATCGCCCGCTTCTCCAGCATCCCCGATCCGGCGCTGCGTCCCGCACCCCTGCCCGGCGAGCACACCCGGGAAATATGCGCCTCGCTGCTGTGCATGAAATCCGACGATATCGATCACCTCGTCGCCGCCGGGGTGCTGCAGGCCCCACCCGACGAAAGGACATGACATCCATGGACATCAGCCTGGATAGGGACACGTTCTTCATCGGTGGTGCGTGGCTGCCCGCGTCAGCACCTACCGGCACCACCGAGGTGCTCGAAGCGGCCACCGGCAAGGTGCTGGGAAGCGTGGCATTGGCCGGCACCGCCGACGTCGACGCCGCGGTGCGCGCCGCAGGTGAGGCGCTACGCGGTCCGTGGGGGGACACATCGGGGGCCCAGCGCGCCGAGGTGATGCGCGCGATGGCCGCGTCGCTGAAGTCACGCTCCAGGGAAACCGCCGCACTGGTCAGCCGCGAAAACGGCATGCCGCTAAGGCTTTCCGTGGGCGCCAACGGCTTCTTTCCGTCCATCGCGCTGAACTACTACGCCGGACTGGCCGAACACATTGACGACGAAGACCTGCGGCCCGGCGCGCTTTCCCACGTCAGTGTCCGCCGCGAACCCGTCGGCGTGGTGGCAGCGGTGATCCCGTGGAATTATCCGATGAGCCTCGCGGCGATGAAGATCGCCCCCGCGCTGGCCGCCGGCTGCAGCGTCGTGCTCAAACCGCCGCCGGAGACAGCGCTGGACGCCTTCGCGTGGGCCGAGGCGGCGATGGAGGCCGGGTTGCCTGCCGGTGTGCTCAACATAATTCCCGGCGGCCGCGAGACCGGTGCCGTGCTGGTCGCACATCCTGGCGTCGACAAGGTCGCCTTCACCGGCTCAACCGCCGCCGGACGCGCGATCGGCGAGATCTGCGGCCGGCTGCTACGGCCCGTCACGCTGGAGCTCGGCGGCAAGTCCGCGGCGATCATCGCCGATGACGCCAAACTGGATGCCTTTGTGGCCGCGCTGCCCGACATCTGTCTGCCCAACAACGGCCAGACCTGCCATGCCAGCACCCGCATCCTGGCACCGGCCTCGCGTTATGCCGAAATCGTCGATGCCGTCACCGATACGGTTCGCGCGTTGCACATCGGCGACCCGCTGGACAAGACCACCCAGATCGGTCCGCTGGTCAGCGCGGCCCAGCGAGCCCGCGTGCTCGGCTACATCGACAAGGGCAGGGCCGGCGGTGCGCGGCTGACCACCGGGGGTGGCCCGCCCCCGGATCAGCCCCTGGGCTGGTTCGTCGAACCCACCGTATTCGTCGACGTCGACAACGCGATGCCGATCGCCCGCGACGAGATTTTCGGGCCGGTGCTGTGCGTGCTGCCCTACGCCGACGACGACGAGGCCATCGCCATCGCCAATGACTCCGACTACGGCCTGGGTGGCACGGTGTGGACGGCAGACCCTGAACGGGGCGCGGCGCTGGCAGCCCGGATGCGCACCGGATCGGTCGGCATCAATCACTACGCCCTTGACGTCGCCGGGCCGTTTGGCGGCGTCAAAGCCAGCGGGCTGGGTCGCGAACTCGGGCCCGAGGGCCTGGCGCCCTACGTTGCGCTGAAGTCGGTGTACCGGCCACCGGTCAGGGACGGCCGAGTTCGTTGACTCGTACTTATCAAGGAGGGCGATGACCGAACTGGTGACCGACGGCTTGAGCTACTGGGCGCTGCAGTCCCCCGGACGTGCCGCCATCGTGTTCGACGGCACGGACACCGTCGACTACCCGACGTTGGACCGGTGGACCGACAGTGCCGCACTACATCTGGCCGCCGCCGCGCTCCACCCCGGCGACCGCATCGGCATCATTGGTGACAACAGCCTGGAATGGATCGTTTCGGCGATCGGAGCGCTCAAGATCGGGGTCGTCGTCGTCCCCTTGAACAATCGCTTCACCCCCGAGGAACTGCGGTATCTGATCGAAGACTCCACCCCATGCCTCGTCCTCGCCGATGACGCCCACCGTGACCGGATCACCACGGCTGTTGAAGGGAGCTCGATTCCGGTGTGGCGTCTGGAAGACTTCGCCGCGTTGCGCCACGAACGGCATCGGAAGGTTGCGCGCCGAGAGGATGCGCACCCGGACGACATCACCCAAATCGTCTACACCAGCGGAACGTCGTCCCGCCCAAAAGGTGTCATCTTCACCCACCGCAGCACCTTCAACCTTGTCGCAGACTTCGCTATCGCCGAACCGGCATTTCGGCCAGGCGCCCGAATCATCTACACGCTGTCGATGTCGGGCGCCCCGGGGCTGCTCTGGCACATCCTGCACCCGTTGACCAGGGGCATGACCATCTTCTACGAGCGCGGCTTCGATGCCGCCACCACGCTGCACCGACTCTCCGCCGAACGGATCCAAATCCACTGTGGCGTTCCGGTTCTCTACGAACGCATGGCGGCCGATCCAGAGTTTCCGTCGGCCGATTTGTCAGCATTGGAATTGGCCACGATCGCCGGTGCCCCAGCGCCGATGTCAACGATGAAGTCCTGGCTGACCAAGGGCGTCACCGTGCGGCAGGCGTACGGAATGACTGAACTGGGCGGGATTTCGAGCATCAACCCCGAGGAGCAGGCCGTCTCGCGGCCGGAGTTGATTGGTTGCGGAACGGTTTTCACGCGGCTGCGGGTCGTGCGGCCCGACGGCACCGACTGCGATCCCGATGAGCCCGGCGAAATCATCGTGTCCGGCCCGGGCATCGCCCCGGGATATTGGCGAAATGATCACGCTTACTCCGCCGCCATGCGCGACGGCTGGTTTCACAGTGGTGACATCGGCATCAAGGACGCCGATGGGATCCGCGTCGTCGACCGGCTCAAAGACATCATCATCACCGGCGGCTTCAATGTTGCGCCCTCCGAGATCGAGGCAGTGGTCGCTGCGATACCCGGGGTGATCGAGGTTTGCGTGGTGTCGGCGTTCGATCCCAGCTTCGGTGAGGCGCCCGCGGCGATCATTTACACCGAAGGGCACCTGACACCAGAGGCAGTGACGGAACACTGTCGCGCACATCTCGCGGGTTACAAAGTGCCGCGTCGCGTCATCGTCGAGCACACGCCATTACCCCGGATGGCCAGCGGCAAGATTGCGCGGCGCCAAATCCGGGACGCTCACCCCGAACTGGAGAAACAAACCCAAGCAGCCGGGTGATCCATCCCCCTACGACGCCGTCGGCTCCTTGAGATCAGTGACTGCCGAGCCGAAGGCCCCCCAATGCTGCGGCGGCGGCGCGGTATCCGGCACGCCCGGCGCCGCTCCCCGCAGGAAACTGCGGACGGATTCGGCGAAAGTCCCGGTAGCCGAGCGCTGATTGGCAGCCACCGCAGCGACCAGCACCGGTTCGGTGGCTGGATTGGCGTTGGCGAATGGGCGATTCCCCCCGTTGTCGCCGTGCATGGCCTCGGTGATACCGGCACCCAAGGTCAACTTGTCCAGGCCGTCAAGGATCAACACCACTTGCTCAACCGGCACACCAATCTCGACCAGATACAGCGCGGACTCGTTGTAATTGCGGATCAGCATGTCGCGCGGCATGAACTGCAGCAACAAGGGAACGGCATTGTGGTGCCGCAACATCGATTCACGAAACGCCAAGTTCAGCGCGACAAGCCACTCAATCCAATTCGGCACCGACGTCGGATCAGGCACTCGTGTCTCCACCACTATCGCCCGCGCCACCGCCTTCAAGATCTCCGCTTTGTCCTGGAAGTGGTGATAGAGCGACGGCGCCTGCACATTGAGCTCCCGCGCGAGCCTGGGCAAACTGAATGCGTCCAGGCCCTCCGTGTCGATGATGCGCAGCGAGGCCTCCACCACGGCGTCGCGGCGGATTAGGGGCTTGGAGGGACGGGCCATAGCCACATTATCGACTACTGGCTGCTCGAAAGCAGTAACCTAAGACCAACAGGTTTATGACGCCGCGTATTGAGACAAGATGTGGCTGGAGAGCAGCCGCTCGGCTGCCCGCTGCCCGGAGATCGTCGCCGATTCCAGGTTCTGGAACGCCTGTGAGTCGCCGGCCAACTGGATGCGCCGATCCTGACCGCACAGCTGACGGAACCGTGCGAGGTCGCGGTAGAAGCCGACCGTGGTGTATTCCTCGCGCCAGCGGCGCACATCGGCGAACTCGACGTGATCGGTTGTGCCGGGCAGGATCTGCTCAAGTCCGCCGAGCATGGCCTGGCGAATCTGATCGTCGTCGTCGTCCCAGTGCTCGGCGCTCCACGAATCCAGCACCGCGACGGTGAGCAGCCCCTTGTCCGCAGGGGCGCGACCGGGCGCCTTGTGATGGTCGAACATTATTCCGGTGAGGAAGGGATGGCTGGCTCGCGGGACAAGAAGGTAGGTGGACTTTACATCCCGCGGACGTCGGGAGAGGCCGACGTTCAGGAGGAACAGCTTGCCGTTGCGCACCCGGTCGAGAAATGACCGCCGCCATGCGTCCAGCCCGGGCACGATCCGGGCGGTCGTCTGCCCGGGGGTCGCGACCACACACGCCGCCGCGTGGTCGACGTGCTCGAGTCCACCCTGGTCCGTCCAGGTTACGGTCACGCCACTTCCGTCGGCCTCGACCGAGGTAACCTCCGCACCGACTTCGGTTTTGACGTCGCGCGCCAGCCGGTCCGCATACGAATTCATGCCGTCGCGGAAACTGACCAGCTTCGCGCCACCGAATAGCGCCACGATCGCCAAGAAATCTGCCCGCGACGCCGTGTCGCCGCTGGTAGCGGCGATGCCGCGCATCACCGTCTCGGCGAGATACTCCTGAAGCTCGGAGCTCAACCGCGACCGCGACCACGCCGACAGCGTCTCGGTGTCATAGCGTCCTGCTTCGGGCATCCGCTCGTAGCCGGCTCGGCGCGCGCGGATCAGTTCGGGCAGGACTTTCACCAACTCCACTTTGGCCCGGGTGGACAGCAACCGGGTGCGTAGCAGCGAGGGCACCAGGTGATCGCCATCCAGGTCGTGGATCACCCCGTCTCGCACGATGCCGAGGATGAATCCGCCTGGGACGATCTCGTCGGCCATGCCGATGTCGGCGGCCGTCGCCAACAGCGTCCGGTAGGTGGTCGGCACGAAGAACGCGCCCTGGTCGACGACGAAACCGTCCCGGCGCGAGGTGCGCATCTTTCCGCCCACCCGGTCGGCGGCCTCCAGCACCCGGACCGCGACGCCGGCCCGCGACAGGCGATGTGCCGCAGCCAATCCCGACGGTCCACCGCCGACGACGACGACGTCATCCGTCATCCGCAGCCCCTAACGTTTGAAGGCGTCAATGATCTGCAGGTAGCAGTCCTCGGATTCTTCGGCGGTAAACGGCGGCACGTAGGACGTGTGCAGCGCCAGATGCGGCAGCGCCTTGTAGTTGTCGAGTTTTTGGCGGCACTCCTCGGGCGTCCCGGTGATGGAGAACAGCTCGACAAGCTCCTCGGGGGTGTCCTCGAACGCCGCCAGCCCCTTCTGCATCATCGACACGCGCAACCCGTTGACCAGGTCCTGCACGCCCTCGATTTCGGCGACCACGTCGGAGACGGGGTGCGCGATGTAGAACCCGACGTGCTTTTTGGCCCGGGCCATCGCGACGTCGCGGTCGGGGTGTACACAGCAGATGATCTCGCAGGCCAGATCCAGCTTATCGGGGTCACGGCCGGCCGAGCGGGCACCCTCGTGGACGTTGGGCAATACAATCTGATCGAAAAACTTTTGCGTCCACAGGTATCCGATCCATCCGTCGGCCTTGGCCCCGACCAACTTCAGCAACTGCGGGCGCATACCGGCGACCAGGATCGGGATCTGCGGGCGCACCATGTCGCGCAGTCCCCACGGATTGATCGGCGGGGCGGCGAACTGATAATGCGCGCCGTGGAACGGTTCGACCTCCTCACCGGCGAGGTATGCCCAGGACCGGCGCAACGCCTCAACGTATTCACTGAGCCGCTTGATAGGGCTTTTGAAGTCGGTGGAGTGGAAGGCTTGCAGAAACTCCGGAACCCCGGTGCCCAGGCCGAGTTTCATGCGGCCCCCGGATATCTCGTCGACGTCGGCTGCTGCGTTGGCCGCCTCGAACGGCGAGCGGTTGAACGCCGTCGCGAGCCCCGTGCACAGCTCCACATTCGAGGTGGTCAGCGCCGACGTGGACAGCATCGAGAACGGGTTTCGGTACAGCTCATAGGTCCACACCGAATCGAAGCCCGCCTCATCGGCCATCCGGGCGTAATCCGGTATGCGCGAAAGCGGTGCCGTACGACTGGGCATCGTGATTCCAAGTTTCAAATCCCCTACACCTCTCAGGTTGAACTGCCGACGGTTTCTAACAACGCGGGCATGACGGCTCGCGCGAAGCGTTCCTGGTTCTCCAAGGCGACCTCGCGGGTCAGGTTTCCGAACGCCGAGACGACGATAAGTCCGCCGGCATCCGTACGCCGCACGATCTCTCGGGTCTGCTCGACGACTTCTTGGGGTGTGCCCCATGGCTGCAGCTCGGCCAGGAAGCGGGCGAACTGCTCGCGGCCGTGCTTGGCGATCGTCCGCGCGATGTTGCCGTAATACTCATAGCCGGGTATCGCGGCCATGGCCTCGTCGGCGAACCCGTAGTGATCGATCGTCGACCGGTAGTAATTGACCACCTGCTCGAACAGTCCGGCCGCGGTGTCGCGGTCCTCATGACAGGCATTGAAGACCACCACCATGGGCTTGGGCGGCTCGGCGTCCCGGTATCGGCGATAGTGCTCGGCATAGCGCTGCAGGTCACCGACCGTTTGATCCCATGGTTTTTGCAGAAAAACCATGATCCCGGCGCCGAGGCGCGCCATCACCTCGGCGGACTCCGGCGAGATCGACGACGCGAAGACCCGCCCACGCAGTGGCGCCAGCGGTGCCGGCCGCAACTCGACGCCGTGAATCTTCCCGGTCTCGAACGCGTCCAGCAACTGCGCCGCATTATCGTCGAAGAGCTGTCGCGACCGCGCCATCTCCACACCGAAGCCGTCGAACTCCTGGCGCGCCAGACCGCGCCCCATGCCCAGGATCAGCCGTCCGTCCGACAGATGATCGAGCACACAGGCATGCTCGGCCAATCGGATGGGATCGTGCCAGGGCAGCACCGACACCATCGTTCCGAGTTGCACCTGCTGGGTCCGCGCCGCCACCCAGGTCAGAAACTGCAGCGGGTCCGTCGAGATCGAATACCCGGCGAAATGATGCTCGACCGCCCACACCGAGTCGAAACCGAGTTGCTCGGCGCGGTCGGCAAGGTCCATCTCGGCACGCCACACCTCATGATCGGGTCGCCCGTCGAGGTTCTGGAAGAAGTGACCCTGCCCGATGTGCATCACGGGCTGACCTCCAAGACGCCGCCGCAGTCCTGAACGAACGTGTACCGCCCAAGCTGCCGTAGCATGCCCGGCAGCTTATCAGTGTGCCGCGCCGTTGTGAACGGTCGTTGACATTGTGCAGGTCGGTTCAGGCCGCGCCCGGGGACATGTAGGAAGGCGGAACGATGAACGAATCCGGGCTGACCGATAGCCAGCTCCACGGGAGGAAGTAGGCCAGCGCCGCCCAGACCGCGCAGAATCCGATGACCGCCAGCAGCGTGATGGGCGTGCGCCAGTGTGGCGACCACCTACTGATACCACGTTCCAGGAAAGAGACACCATGGGGGTCGTCGTGCGCAGACATGCGCAAGTAGGTGAATCCCGCGGCGTATACGGCTACGAAAAGGCTTTCATAGAGCGGGAATTGGAACTGCGTACCGGCGAATAACGTGAAGGCTTCCCAGGTCCTGGGAAAAGCATAGATCCGGGTCCGGATGAAGACCTGCTCGATCACGACGTCGATCCCGAACACCGCAACGAACGCGATGCTGAACGACCGGACGTTGGCGATCCCCGGAAAGCGCTTGCGCAACGCCCGAATGATCCAGCATTCGATCGCGGCCAGGCCGATCCCGAGGTAGAGGTACTGGGGGATGAACCATACGAGCCCCTCGGCGTAGCGCGTCGGCCCCTGATGCAGTGGGAAGAACGCGAGCCACGATCCCATGTTGAGGGCGTGCGCGTTCCAGGCGAAGGTGTAGTGGAAGTAGTTGATCAGCGGATCGATACCCGAAGCGAGCAGGGAGCCGATCACGATCATGCCGTCGAGTGTCAACCGCCGCGTCGCGATCAGGGGTTTGACCAGAAACACCCAAATGGTCCCAGCCGCAATCAGGATGCTGAGCACCTCGATCACCCGCAATATCAGCAGCGCGGCGCCGTCGAAAGTGTCGGGTCCGTTGATCGGCGCGGGCCGGAACAACGTCTCCGAGGCCATCCAACGTAGCCACGCCTGGCCGATGAACACTATCCACAGCGCACCGGCCACCGCCCACAGCGATACCCCGCCGCCGCGATCCTGCTCAGCGTCCTGACGTTCCGGCGCCGCCACCACCGTCGACGTATCGTGCATTGCCTATCTCCTATTCAGCTGGCCGAGCAGGGTTCGCGGCTCGTGGAAGTAGACGGTAATCTCGACGACCTTGCCGTCGTGGATCAGGGACTCCTCGGCGAGCAGAATCTGCTCACCCGTTGCGATGTCGGGCATCTCGATGATGCCGATGGCCCGATCACCCTCAGCGACCATCCGAATGACCTGCATCTGTGCGACGTCCAGCACCTGGGTGACCTTGCCGATCAGGTTCCGGAAGCCGTCGTGGCCCCGGTAGATGTCACCATAAGGCAAGAACGGCGGCTCGTTAACGACGAGATCTTCGCTGAGACAGGCGAACACATCGTCATAGTCGGCTTTGGCCGCCGACTCGTACATGCGCGTCATCAGGTCGCGGCTGGTTGTGGTGGATGCGGTCATGGGTCTCTCCTGGTTTCTTAGCGGCTATGGGTTCTGACGGTCATGGGCGGAGCCCATTGACCACGAATCGGGCACATTCGTCTGCGGCGTCAGGTCCCGGGGTGGTGTCGTTCTGGTAGGCCCACCGGGCCATGGCGACCACGGCCTCGACCGCGATCAGCGGATCGACGGGACGGAACAGTCCCTGCGCGATACCGTCCTGGACAATCTCGCAGACGCTGGCGCGGAACCGATGTTGGCGCTCCTGGACGATCGTCGCCATGTCGGGCGGCAGCAGTCGGTCCAGCCAGCGCAGTTCCTGGAAGTACACGGCCGTCTCGTCCCTGCGGTGCACGGCGGCCGCCACCGCGACGCGCACCACTTGGGCCAGCGCCTCGTCCGGTCGGCCGGTGACGGTGTCGAGCCCGGCGAAGAACCCATCGAGCGCTTCCTGGTAAATGGCGAACAGCACCGCCGCCTTGCCCCGGAAGTAATAGTTGGTGGTGGCATGGTTGAGGCCTGCTTCAGCGCCGATATCGCGGATCGTGGTCGACGAGTATCCACGTTGGCTGAATAGTCTGGCTGCGACGTCCAGGATTTCGCGTTCGCGCCGGGCGGTGCGGTCCAAGCCCGCGGTCGTCATGCGTCGCATCCTCGCCGGCGCACCGACAGCGCCCTGGCGCGCAGCGATTCTTGCCGCTGCGCCGGTGTGGCAGTCGCCGTGTCGGCCGGCAGATGGTCACGCAGCGCGGCCAGCGGCACCGTGCGCAGCGTGGGCACCGGGGTGGTCTCGGCCCGGAAGTACCGCGCGGCGATCAGCCCGACCGGATGACCCGCGGTGTCCAGCCAGTTCGGCACGCCGGGATCGGTGTGGGCGATGACCGCGCGGAACACCCCGTCGGCATCGAGCACCGCCTGATGGCCGTTGATGGACGTCTGACGCAGGTGCCAGTCGTGCGCCTCCCAGAAATGACTCACCAGCTCGATCCCCCAGTACGGTGCGACGGGCGGGGTCAGTTCGACGATCACCGCATGGCCGGGTGCGCAGGTGTAATGACCCCTGCCGTATAACAAGTCGGCCCAACCAAAATCGATCGGGACGAATTCCAGCGCGTCGGCGGGCGCGTTGTAATGGCCCTCGACGGCGTGCCTGCACGCCCTGGGCACGTTATGGATCCAAGCCTTGAGCAGTTCCATACCCTCGGCGACACTGCCAGGCGACACCGGCGCGGGCGGATAGTGCGCGCCGACGCGCTCGATCACCAGGGCGGCGGGCTCCTCGGTGAGCCAATCGTAGTAATACTGCCGAATGACGATGCAGCCCTTGCCTTCCGGCAGCTGCAGCCAGTTGCCGTCCTGTCGAGTGTCGCTGATGGTCAGTTCGAACTCACCGTTGGGCCCGAACTCGAAATCGCTGCTGCGGTCCAGCAACTTCCAGTCGCCCAGGTGGGCCATGTGACCACTGCGGGTCTCGACGTCGAACACCCGGCACGTGCCGCGGTTGCCGGAGACGCGATATGTCCGACCGGCTTCGACCGCCGCCCAGTGATAGCAGCAATCCGCCGCGGGCAGGCCGAATTGAATTGTCGGCGAAAGGAATTTGATCAGTTGCGGGAAGTCGGTGTCCCAGGCCTCCATGGTGATGGGGATCCCGCCTGCAATGATGCGGGTGAGGTAGCGGATGCCCTCGGCCCGGACGGCGTCATCCGCGATGCGGGCGTCGTCGTAGACCACCGCACCCGCGAGCCTTGCCGTGTCGACGAATTCGTCCCACAGCGATCCGTCGCTGATCTTCTCGACGCTCATGTCGCCAGTGCCACCGACTTCTCCGAGCGCAACTTCGGGTAGCGTTGCAGGTATTCGGCGAACTCGGCATCGATACCTTCATCGGTGAGCCCGAACTGCTCCGCGGTGTAGTGGTGGCTCCCGAAATGGCCTTCGGGACGGCGCTTTTCATACTCGGCGAAGGCCGCGGCCGCCTCGGGCGTGACCTCCCGGCCGGCCCTGGCATAGATCTCGGCGATCACCGAGGTTGCGTCGTCGCGGATCCGTTGGTAGCTGACGTCGATGATCCGCGCGGGATCGACCGTGTCGCGGTCGGCGACGTTGCGCCGCATCTGCGCCGCCCAGTACTCCAAGGTGTCGGTGCCCACCTCATGCGGATCGACGTCATCACTGCCCATCCGGCGTCCGGCCTCCAGCAGGCTGGCGAACGATGGGATGATCACCCGCGGATCCCGATGACAGTGCACGATCGTCGCGTCCGGGAACGTCTTGAGCAGCAGCGGGAAATGCCCGAGGTGTGACGGCGACTTCAGGATCCATGGCCGGCCACGGCCGCCGCCATCCTGCCACTGCAGATACTGCAGCATCGCCTTGACAAACGCGTACAACGGTTCGGCCGAGCGTGCGTTGACGAACTTCCGGAAGGACGGGACGCGGGTTCGCAGTGACGAGACCATCGACTGGAACGTCATCTCCATCAACAGCAATTCCTCGTCGGGCTCGCAGGCCTCGGTCGGGTGGCGCGCCATGAAGTCCGGAAACTGAGTCGTCAGTTGACGTTCCACGCCCAGCGCGTAGTTGATCCTGGGCTGCGGCGCCCCGGGCTGCTCGCCGGGGAAGGGTGCCGGGTTCAGCAGGCGCCAGACGTCCAGGCGCTGTGCACCCGGATCGGCGGCCATCATCCGCTGCAGTTTCGAGGTGCCGGTGCGGGGCAGGCCGGTGACGACTATCGGGGCGACGATGCGCTCATCGACGATTTCGGGATGCCCGCCGATATCGCGCTGGTAGCGCAGCCGATTGGTGAGCATGCGGACGATATCGCCGGCGGTGATCATGTGGCCGATGCGATTCAGCCCGGCCTCGGTGCGCAGCGCGTCGGCGAACACCGTCAGGCCTTCGACGAACGACCGGTCGCCGTAATCCGTGATACCGGTCTCCATGGTCGCGGCGTCGAGCAGATCCTCGGCGAACAGCGGCGGCGCCGGCGGCCGCGGCCCGAAGTTGGGCACGGCACCGATCGATTGCCCACCGTCACAGGCGATATCGGCGCCGTGGACGTAGGACGCCTCGTCCGAACACAGAAACAGCATCGTCTTGGCCAGCTCGTCGCTGGTGCCCAACCGACCTAGCGGACACCACAGGTAACGCATCTGCGGGTCGTCGAGCAACGGTTTGAACAGCGGCATCAACTCGGCGACGCCCGGTGACTCGAAACCGCCCGCGATCAACGCGTTCACCCTGATGTTGTAGGCGCCGTAGCTGACCGCGAGGCTCTTGGTGAGCGCAGAGATGCCGCCCTTGGACGCGCTGTAGTGATGCGAGTTCGGGTAACCCTGGCTGGCCGCCGTGGAGGCGACGTTGAGGATCGCGCCGCCGGCCTGCTCACGCATCAACGGCAGCACCCGCCGGCACATCAGGAACACCGAGCGCAGGTTGACATCGAGCACCTCGTCCCAGTCGTCCTCCCGGATTTCCAGCGTGGTCCCCATCGATCCGACGCCGGTCTCGCGGCGGCTGTTCAGCACGCCCGCGTTGTTGACCACGATGTCGACCCGGCCATAGCGCTCGACGGCGGTGCGCACGATGCGGTCAACGTCCTCGCCCCGGCTGACGTCACCGGCCACCCAGCTGGCGACGCCTCCGTCGGCCTCGATCAGGCGCATCGTCTCGGCACCGGTGGACTCGGTGCGGCCACACCCGACGACTGCGGCGCCCTCTCGGGCGAACAGGACCGCCGCGGACCGCCCGAGGCCCGTGCCTGCACCGGTGATGATCGCGACCTTGTCGGCCAATCGGTTCATTTCGGGCGTCCTCCAAGGCGTTCATTGCTATTTTCAACCACACGACTAAGTCGCTTGGTTGAACAAGTTAGTGATCGTGATCACAGAAAACAAGGGCTGCGATGAACTCCGAGCACCGACTTCTGATCTACGGCGCAACAGGCGCTGTGGGCCGCCGCCTCGCCGAGATCGCGGCGCTGCACGGGGTGAACGTGGTACTGGCGGGGCGCAGGCGTGCCGAGCTCGAGGCGCTCGCAGCCCCGTTGGGTGCCCAGGTGCGGGTGGCTGCGCTGGATCGCGTCGGCACCGTGTTCGACGGCATCAGCGTGGTTGCGTCATGCGTCGGGCCCTATACCCACTTCGGGATACCGGTGCTGGAGGCCGCGATCTCCGCCGGCTCGCACTACCTCGACCTCACCGGGGAACCACGCTATGTGGCGACACTTCTGGACCGCTATGACGAGCCGGCACGGCGGGCCGGGGTGACCGTCGTGCCATCGGCGGGCCTGGGGTTGTGCTCGGGGCTGGCAGCGAAGTCGGCCGTGGCCGCGCTGCGCGGGCCAGTCACCGGCATCACCGTCGGCTACCTGCCGTGGGGTATGCGCCCCAGCCGGGGCACCATTCAGTCGACGATCGAGATCGTCACCGGCGGCGCCCCCATGATCGATAAAGGTATGCGGCGTTTCGTGATACCCGGCGGCGTCCACCGCACTGCGCTGGGGCTTGGCACGCGGTTCCCGTTGACCGATCCACTGACGATGTCCACCATGTGGCCACAGGCCAGCATCGGTAGTTACCTGTTGACTCCGGCAGCGCCGGCACTGGCCTGCGTGCTGGGCGGCATCGGGTTGGCGGGCCGGTCGGCAGCTGCGATGCGCGCAGTCCGCGCACTCGAGCGCCGGATCGGCGAACCGGTTCGGCCCGGCGGCGAGTTCGGGATCGCGGTGGCCGCATCTGACGGGCACACGACGGCGATTGCGCGGGTCGACGTGGACGACACGTACGAACTGACCAGCCAGGCTGCTTTCGAGGTTGCCGGCCGGCTGCGCGACGGGCGCGGCGCACCCGGGGTCTGCATGTCCGCGTCCCTGGTGGCAGACCCCGCCGAGGTAGCCACACGCCTCGGCGTACGGCTACGGCGGCCCTGATGGGGATCGCAAGCGCGGCGAAGCCGGGCGCAGCGGGTCGCCATCAATAGGCCGTAGCGGGTTCCGCGTATCGTCTGAGTCCCGGAGGTGTACCTGGTGAGCTCAAGGCCGTACCGCGCTCGTGGAGTCAACGCGGGTCTGAGCGCCGATGAGATCGTCGACACCGCGTTGCAGTACATCGACGACGAGGGCTTCCAGACGTTGACCATGCGCAAGCTCGCGACGAGATTGCGCGTGAGTCCGATGGCGATCTATCGGCACGTCGCCGACAAGCAAGAGCTGCTGAACCTGGTCGCAGACCGGTACTTCGAGGAATTAGCGACCCCCGAAGGGGCGGCGGAGTCCCCACTCTACGTCCAGGAGTGGTTCGTTGCCCTGCACCGCTTGATGACCGAACGTCCGGTGTTGGCGCACGTGATGGCTGCGCAGCCCGTCGGCGGTGCGATCGCATGGCGGTCTGCCGACGCCGTCATCGGCGCACTCGTCACGTGTGGTCTGTCCCCGAACGAAGCCGGTGAACTCTTCACCGCTCTGCTGACATTCACGATCGGCTTCACCCTGGTCGGCGTGGCCCGAGTCGCGGAACGGTCGGCGGCGAACGATGTCGTCTCTCGCGCGAACGGACGGTTTCCCCATCTGGCCGGCGGATTAGAGCACTACTACGACTGGCTGGGGAGCCCGGCCTTCACGCGCGGCATCAGCTCTCTGATACACGCCCGCACCGGGCGCTCGACCGGCTGATGCTCCTTGAACCAACGCCGCGTATACAAGTACACTTCGCGGGTGGAATCTACGTGGTGTCCCGACCCCAGCGACGAACTGTTGCATCAACCGCGGGGCGACGAGTCGTTGCCCTGGAAGGACACCTGGTATTTCTCGTTGGTCGATGCCGATGCGCAGGTGCATCTCGCCATGCACATGACCGTCACCGCCGGACAGCACACCCGCGTCGCGGTCGGCCTGCGCGACCTCGCGGGAGAGTCATTGGCAGTACGCACCGAAGCCGGCCACGCCGGTAGCGGATCGATCGGCAACTCGCTGGCGCGGCTCGACATCGTGAATCTGTCGTGGGACGGTGACCACCGATTGCGGTGGACAGCGAACACACCAGAGTTCGAGTTCGACGTGACCGTGCGCGGAGTGCACTTTGCCCCCTTGTTCGACACGATGTTCCCGGGCGTCAATCCGATCGGGGTCGACGGCTACTCCTACAGTCACACCGAACAGGTCATCACCGGTGACGGTGTCGTCAAGCGTCAACAGGGACCGGAACGGCGCATTTCTGCGATGGGTTGGCGCGACCGCGGCTGGGGACGTCGGGTGAACGAACTGGCGTTCGGAACGGGCTATGACCTCGTCGCGGGCATCCTGCCCGACGGCAGCGCTTTCGCTCTGTCGGCGATGCGCAATGTCGAGCACGCTCCCGATGCCCCATTGCCGATCTACGGATTTCTCACCGACGCCGCCGGCGCAGTGCCTGCCGTTGGCGGCATCTACTTCAAGGACAGCATGTCCTACCCGGCACGGCTGGGGCTCGAGTTCGCCGACGGACGTCGCATAGACGCCGAACAAGTCGCCCAGCTCTCGTCGCTATCGGTGCCGTTCCACGACGCGCAGCCGGAGCGGTTCGGGATCGCGGTCAACGCCAGGGACTACTACGCCGAGATGGCTGATCCGAGTGGACGCACCTTCACGGTGTTCTCCAACGAAGGCCACGCGATGCGTTCCGATGTCACCGGTGGGGGGCGGTTCTTCCACACCGCGGCTCAAGCGCATAGCCGGTGAACACAGGATCTGCGGCCGACGACGTCCTGGACGAGCACCCACAACGAGCAGTCACGTGGACGACCGTCAACGCCGCCGAGGCTGCCTTTCCTGACGTGCCCACACCACTGTCGTGGTCGTGGTCGTGGTGGCCCACCGAGTCCGGCATCAGAGGCTGCTTCGCCGGCACCGGAGCTTTCCCACGAACGTTCGCGCGTCCACCCACCGACCTGGCCGATCGGATCCTGACCATCCACCAGGGTCACGTCGCTATCAATCTCGATCTGTTCCGCGAGCTCGGCGACCGGTTGCCGGGGGGATCCGGTGACGACATCGAGCGGTCGTTCTTCGGGTCGGTGCGTGCCGGCGTCACCGCAACCAACCACACGTCGCGATATCCGGTCGTCGCGTTGAAGCTGCCCCGCTTCGCCGTTGCTTCCCGGCGCGCGCTGCGCGGGTTCGAGGAACCGATCGACCAGTGGTGGCGCCGATCGGTCGCCCTGTCGCGACCCGATCTTCCCGCGGCGCAGGCGCTGCTGAGCGAGGCGCAGCGTCGGTACGCCGGGATCGCCGTGCCGCACGTCGCGGCCGGGCTGGTCTCGCAGGCGCTGTATGACCGTGTCCGCGCGGTGAGCTCCACCGTGGGGCTGCAAGACCAGGTCGGCCTACTCGTGCCGGGAGGTCAGGCCGAGGCACGCTGGCTCGCCGAACTCTGGGACGTCGCGCACTCTCGGCAAACGCTCGCCACATTCCTCGACCGCCACGGCTACCACGGACCCTGCGAGGGCGAGTTGTCCTCGCCGACCTGGCGCATAGACCCAAGCCCGCTCGAACGGCTGCTCGCCATCTACGCCAGGGAGACAGGCCGCGAGCCGCCGGCCGCGCTGGCCGATCGCCGTGGAACCGAAATGCGCAGCGCCGAGAAGGAACTCCTGTCCGCACTACCCGCCCGGCAACGACCGTCGGCCCGGTTGCTACTGGCGGCGGCGCGCTCCTACATGCCCCTGCGTGAGTCCGGACGAGCGACATTTCTTCGCGCCTACGACGTTGCGCGCCACGCGGCCGGCGCCGCCGGCCGGCACCTGGCGAGCAGCGGCCGGCTCGAACGCGACGATGACGTGTTCTACCTGACCTTCGACGAGCTGACGGCCCCTGTGCTGCGACCGGATGCGCGTGAGGTCACGCGGTTCCGCCGCGCGCGGCGCGAGCACTATCGCACCCTGGCATTGCCGAACCTGTGGACGGGGAGCCCGATAGCCCAACAGCTCAGCGAGCCGCCCGCCGATGGCGAGCAGATCAGCGGGCAGGGCGTGAGTGCGGGGATCTGCGAGGGCAGGGTTCGCGTGGTCCTGGATCCCGCAGACGTCGACGACCTCGATGAGGGTGACGTTCTCGTCTGCAGGGCAACGGATCCGAGCTGGGCCGCGTTGTTCTACCTGGTGAGCGCAGTGGTCATCGATATCGGCGGGGAGATGAGCCACGGAGCCATCGTGGCCCGCGAGCTAGGCCTGCCCGCGGTGGTGAACACCCACGACGGGACGCGGCGGCTGCAGTCGGGAGAACGCGTCCGCGTCGACGGATCGGCCGGCACGGTCGTCAGGATTCCCTGAACGCGATCCGGCCGTATGCGAGCGCCCTTTCTCTTATATTCGTGTGATGGGTTCAGGACGTCCCTACTGGGATTTTCCGCGTGGACTCGGCCCCATTCGGCTGCTGTTGGAGGTCGCCGGCGAGCAGGGCGTTCCAGCACATGTGTGCCTTTCGGGCACCGGATTTTCGCTGAGCGATGTCGATCGCACGAACCTTCTCATCGAGGCCGAGCAGGCAATTCGCGCCATCCGGAATCTCGCTGAAGCGACCGGCGATCCACCCGGTCTGGGTGCAGCGGTGGGTGTTCGCCTCAGGCTCAGCTCGCTTGGCGCTTGGGGCCTTTTACTGGCGTCGTGCCGGACCATCGCCGACGTCATCCGGGTAGGACCGCGTTACTACGAGCTGTCGGAGAACTTTCTACGACCTTCGATCGAATACGACGCGGACGCCGTGGTGCTGGTCTACGCCGATGACGAAGTTCCCGAGGACATTCGCGGGTTCCTGATCGAACGCGATCTCGCCTATAACGTCACCTCGGTCCAGTCATTGGTGGGGGCGTCGACACCGCTGCAGATGACCGCCCGACTGCCGGCCGAGCGCACCGCCGCCCTGGCCGCGTTGCTGCCCGAATTCGAGTTCGAGGGCCAGAGCATCCGCAATGCGATACATCTGCCCCGCCGGGTGCTGCAACAGCGCCTGATCAGTGCGGACTCTGACACCCATCGGCGCTGCTTGGCGCACTGCGACGAACTCGTCGAGACGTTGCACAGCCGCGACAGCGTCGCCGACCGGGTGCGGGCCGTTCTGGCCCGGTCGGCGCCTGCGCTGCTGGGACTCGACCAGGTAGCTCACGAATTCCATATCGACGCGCGCACCCTGCGCCGGTGGTTGGTCGAGGAGGCCACCTCGTACCGGGAGCTGGTCGACGAGGTGTGTGCGCGCCGCGCCATCGAAGTGCTCGAGGCGCCAGGCGGCACGGTGCGCCAGGCGGCCCGCCACCTCGGCTACGCCAGCGTAGCGAGCTTCACCCGCGCGTTTCGCCGCTGGACGGGTGAGACACCGGCCGCATGGACGCGAGAGCATGCACACGTTGCGCCTGTCCGATTCGGTTAAGGGAGTGTCCGGACAAGGTAATCCGAGCGCCCATAGAATCCTCCGCGGCATAAAACATCGAGGGCTAGGTCATGACCACAGACGTTGGAGTCCCCCAAAGCCTGGCTGCGTTGGGTACGGACTGGTTCACCGAGCGGCTCGGCACAGCCGTCGAGGCGGTGTCGTTGACTCCGGTCGCCGTAGCGAGTGCGGCGGGTTCGCTGGCCCGCGTTGAGTTGAGCTACGCGGTGGCAGGTAGTGGGCCGCGATCCGTGATCCTCAAGGGACGCGGCGACAGCGACAACCAGCGGTTGATGGAGTCGGCGATGGGTCTGTCGGCGCGCGAGCAACTTTTCTATTCGCGCATCGCGGACGCGATTCCCGTCGAGGTCCCGCGGTGCTATTTCGTCGATGAGGTTGGCGGCCCTGAGCCGCTCATTCTCGAAGATCTCGCTCGCCTTCGCGCCGGTGATCAGGTGGCCGGCCTCACGTTGACCGAGGCCACACGGCTGATCGACGTCCTTGCGCTGCTGCACGCGCGCTACTGGGATACCGAGCCGCCGGGTGGCGACCCGGACCGGCTGATCAGCTGGACGGACCCGACGATCGCGGGCATGATCACCGCACTCGTGTGCAGCGGACTGGACAATCTGCGCGAGCGCTACTCCGGACGGGTCCGCGAACAAAGCCTCGACGCCGTCGCTGCCGCCGCGCCCGAATGGCACGAAGTGCTGTCTCGATGCGCTGAGGGGCCACAGACGTTTGTGCACAACGATTTTCGTTTGGACAATATATTCTTTGCCCCTGATGGCTGCCCGGTGGTGATCGACTGGCAGCTCGCGGGCCGCTGCCGTGGCACCCAGGACGTCTCTTATCTGCTGTCCGGCAGCATGACCGAAGACATGCTTCGCCGCAGCTGGCGGGACCTGCTCAGCCGTTACCACGCGGGGCTTGTCGCCAACGGTGTGCACGGCTACTCGTTCGAGCAATGCCTGCGGGACTATCGGCAGAGCCTGCTCTACACCATCGCACCGGGTATCGCGCTGCTCGGCCAGATGCAGTTGGCCGCCGACGAGCGTGGCCTGGCTGATGCGCTGGTGCTGCGTACCCTCGTGCACGCCGACGAGCTCGACGCGTTCGGGACGTTGTAATGGCCTCGGCAACCCCGGCGCCTGCCGACGTACTCGATGATCTGAGCGCCTACTTGATCGGCGGACGCGTGTCGTTGGCATGCGACGACGGAGGCTACGAATCAGATTGCCGGACACCGGCCCAGGGAATTCTCGACGGGATCGAGGCCGAGCGGATCGGATTTCGCCGGGTCTTTCTCTCGGAGCGGTGGAATCTCAAAGAGGCCGGCGTCATCCTCGGCGCGATCGCTGCGCGCACGCAGCGCATCGAGATCGCATCCGGCATCATCACCACCGCGGCGCGACACCCGTTGCACATGGCTGGGATGGCAGCGACGTTCCAGGCTGCATTCGGGCCGCGGTTGGTTCTGGGCCTCGGCCGCGGTAACCCGGGCTGGCTCAGCGGCGTCGGCTTGGGCATGGTCGGTTATCGCGGGCTCGAAGACTACGTCAGCGTGCTGCGCCAACTGTGGCGAGGTCAAACCGTCAGCTACGACGGTCCGCTCGGCAGCTTCCCGCACCTCCAACTCGAGGATGTGAGCGACGACTTCGCGGCGCCGCCGGTGTGGTTCGGCACATTGGGGCAGCCGGTGGGGGCGCGCACCGCGGTCAGGTCATTCGCCGGCGTACTTCTGCCGCCGGTCTTCACACCGGACGCTACGCACGCCATCGTTGCCAGGTTGCGCGCCGAGTGCGCGGCGGTGGGTCGTGACCCGGCGGGCCTGCGGATCTGCCAATCCGTCATCACCGCGCCCGATCTCGATGACACCGAGACACGCACGCTTGCCCATGCCAGGGCGGTCACCTATCTCGACGCGCCGGGCTACGGCGAGATGCTGGTCGAGCTGAACGGTTGGGACATGGCGCCAGTGCGCGCGTTGCGTGAGCACCAACAGTTCGCTTCGATGGCTACCGCAGTGAGCGACTTGAGCTTTCACCGCCGTGAGCTGTTAGGGCCGGCCGCACTGGTCCCCGACGACTGGATGCAGGCCTCCTGCGCGATCGGGTCAGTTGCTGAGTGCGTCAACGCACTTCGACGATTTCGCGCAGCGGGTGCCGACGAAATCGTCACCTACGGCAGCACCCCTGGCCAGAACGCCGCTCTGGCGGCGGCCTGGCGGGCATCGTCTACGGACCCAGGAGGAAAGACACCATGACCGGCGTGAAAACTGCCATCGCGCTCTGGGGCGATCGCCACATTCCCGCCTCCGCGATCGCCCAGCAGGCCCGCGCGCTGGAATCCGGAGGAGTGGACGGCATGCTGATCGCCGACCAGTTCGGGAACTTCATCCCACCGCGACTGTGGCAGCCGGAGATCGCTCCGGCTGCTGCGGTGCTGGCGGATCCGGATTCACATTCCGACCCGTTCACGCTCGCCGGCTACCTGCTCGCGGCGGCGCCCACACTCGACGTCGCCGTGTCAACGGACTCGGTGCGGCGCGGTCCGGCCGAGCTTCTCCAGGCGGCGCTGACTCTGGCCAACATGACCGAGGGTGAGGTGGTGTTGCAGGTCGGCGGCGGTGAGGCCAAGCAGTGCGCGCCTTTCGGTCACAAGCGCTCTCAGGGCATGTCGCGGATGGAGGACTTGTTCCGGATCTTCAGTGCGATGTTGGACAGCGGCGGTGAGCCGATCGACTTCGAGGGCAGGCGCTGGCACTACACCGGGGCCTCGATCGGGGGTGGGGTGCCCCGGCGGCCGAAAATCATGGGCCTGGGGGGCGGGGCTACCCTCATCGATCACTCCGCCTCCTATGCCGACGGGTTAGCGATAACCTGCCCGCCGGTGTGGGCCAGTCCCGACGAGTTCGGTCGAGCACGCGAAGAGATCCTGAAGTCCGTCGCCGCCAAAGGCCGCAATCCCGAGGAGTTCGAATTCGCGGTGTGGTTCCCCTGTCTGATCGGTAGAGACAGCAACCAGATTGAGAGCAATTTCGACAATCCGCTGATCAAATGGCTGGCCGCGGTGTGCGGTCGGATCGAACCGGCCGACTGGGCCAAGATCGGCCTGGAATCGCCATTCCCTGAAGGCTGGCACTACTACAGCGATCTGTTACCACACAACACTTCTGACGCCCTGATCGACGGTGTGCTTGACACCGTCACGGACGCTCATGTGACATCTGGCTGGGTGTGCGGAACTCCGGCAGAGGTCGCGGCTACCATCACCGAGTACGTCGAGGCCGGCGCAAGCTGGGTCTGTCCCTTGGACTACCTGCCGATGGTGCTCGACCCGGCCGAAGCGACGGCCGCCTTCGAGCGGTCGATCGAGACGGTGGCGCTGATCAAGGACCACTCGAGCGCGCGGACCGCCGGGTAAGGAGATGCAGGCATGCCCGGTATCAAAGCGCGAGTACAGATGGTCCGGCTGGTGGGCCAGGTCGGCTACCACGTCACCGGAGAGCACCTGCGCAGGCGTCCGAGGACGACGCTGCATGACGTGCCGCCGAGCTCGGACGCTCTCACTGTCGAATGGCTGACCCTCGCTCTTTGCCAGGGCACTCCAGATGCCGAAGTGATCAGTTTCGAGCTCGGCCCGCGCAACGATGGCACCTCCGCGCGCCGCACGCTACGAGTGACCTACAACGCGGCCGGCCGCGACGCGGGACTGCCGGAGGCGGTGTTCACGAAGTCCGCGCCGAGCTTTCTGAACCGGATGGTTGCCGCGGGTGCGCGGCTCGCCCAGATCGAGGCGAGCTTCTACCGTTTCGTGCGACCCGAACTCGAGATCGAGGCTCCGGCAACGCTGTACTCGGCGTTTGATCCGGTCAGCCACCGTCTGATGTTGATCACTGACGACGTGACCGTCACGCGAGGGGCGACGTTCGGCACGGCTCTGGACCGCAGGCTGAGCCGGGCGCAGGCGGAGCAGGTCGTTACCACGCTCGCGGCCCTGCACGCCCGCTACTGGAACGCGCCGCTACAGGACATGTTCGGCGACTGGTTGCGCGACACGCACCAGTACATGCAGATGCTCGACGACGCGCTCGACGCGTCGGCCCGGATCCTGTCGGGCTTCGAGCGTGCCCGCGCGGTCATCGCCCCGCAGGTCTACGCGCGCCGACAGGAGATGTACCCCGCGCTACTGGATTCACAGCGGCACAACGCATTCGGCGGGCCGACGACATATCTGCACGGCGATGTCCATCCGGGTAACTGGTATGTCACCCGCGACGGCACGCTCGGCCTCTACGACTGGCAGATGTGCGTCATCGGTGGTCCCGCCCGCGACCTGGCGTACGCGCTTACCAGCCATCTGACGATCGAGGACCGCCGCGCGTGGGAACATGACCTGCTCGAGCGCTACCGGGAAGAACTCGCCGCGCGCGGAGTCGATTCGCCGCCCAGCACCGCGGATCTGTTCCTCGACTACCGTCGCCAAGTCGTCTACGGCATGTTCGCCTGGCTCGCGACGATCGGTCGCAGCCCGCTGCAGCCGAAGTATCAGCCTGACGAGATTTCGCTCGCCAACCTGGAGCGGATGACCCAGGCCTGCGCCGACCTCGACACGCTCGACGCGATTCGGGAGATCGCCGGGTAAACGCCCCGCCGCTATTCGAGCCCGCTGACCGCGGCGAGTTGCCGACGGAGATCGCCGGCCGGCGCTCCGGGGTGCAGCACGCCGCGCAGCGTGGTACCCAGCATGAACGCGAGAATGGCCTCCGATCGGGACTGCCAGTCCGGCACGCCGCAGTCGCGCAGTAGCCCCGCGAATATCTCCTGCAACCGGGACTCGATCTCGATGGCCGGGTGCGGGCGGCCGGCCTGAACCGCCGCGATCGAGTAGTCGAACCAGAGCAGGGTCAGTGCCGGCTGGTCGGAGAAGTGGGCCAGATAGCTCTGGGTCACTGCCCAGAACCGATCGAGCGGTGCCTCGTGCTCGGCTGCCGCGGTGTTCAGCATGCCGAGGAAGGAGTCGAGCTGGCTTGCCATAGCGGCGTCGATGATCTCTTCGACAGAATCGAAGTAGTAGTGGATCGCACTCCGGCTGAAAGACCCGCTCTCCGTGAGCGCTCGGGCAGTGAAGCGGTCCAGCCCGTTGGAAAGCAGCACCGACATGGCGACCTCGATGATCTCTCGCCTCTTTTCCCGCCGGTTGGGCGAGATCTTGGGTGCTGACACAGGGCGCAGCATATGTGCCGCCGGCGATTTAGGCCAAGCGGCCCAATTAGTTGGCCATATGGCCTACTATGGCGGCGAAGCATGGCGTTGGTTCAACGAGGAGGAATCGCGGTGCGACGCGTGAAGTACGGGCCTTGCGGCCACATGTTCGACCCCGATCTCAACCGCTCTGTCGGGCAGATGTACGAGCGCCAAGGCTACGACTTCATGATCTGGTCGGACCAGATGATGCTCACCATCCCGCGGTCGCTGTGGACACCCGACCTGGCTCCGGCCTCGGAGTTCTGGGACATCGACACGTTCATGGACACCTGGCCATTGATGACGGACGTGGCGATCCACACCGACAAGATTCAGATCGGGACGACGGTCTTCGATTCGATCCGTCGGCCGCCCGCCAACATGGCACAGCTCACGGCCACACTCGACCACTATTCCAAGGGCCGCTTCTTCCTCGGAATGGGCGCGGGCGAGATCAAGCAGTTCGCGCCCTACGGCATCGAGCGCTCCAAGCCGTTCGGGCATCTGGAAGAGTCCGTCAAGATCATCAAGCTGTTGCTGGATGCCCCTGATGTCGTGAACTACGAAGGGCCGCACTGGAACCTGCGCAACGCGGTACTGCCGTTAATGCCCTACGGCGAGAAACGGCCGCCCATCCTCATCGCCGGCGGGCCGGGCCGGGCCGTCGACATCGCCGCCACGCACGCCGACGGCTGGATCACATACGTCCCAACGTGTGGATCACCGGAGTGGTACGCCAAAGAAGTTGCGACGGCGCGCCGCAAAACCGAGGAAGCCGGCCGCGACCCGGATGCGATGATTTTCTACCTGTTGACGATGAACATCATCGATGAAACCGAGGACAAGGTCGAGCAGCACACTCACGACCCGATAGCACGTTGGGACGCCGCGGCCGTGATCCCCGGGCCGAACGTCTACCAGGACTGGGGTTTAGGAGAGCACCCCATCCGGCCCGACTACTCCTATCCGACCCATCTCCTCCCGACCGAATGGTCGCGCGAGGATGCGCTGAGGGTCATCGACAAGACGCCACCGGAAGTCGTCCGACGCGCGCGTGCCTGCGGCACGCCCAAATCGGTCGCCGATCAATTGCAGGCCTACATCGCCGCTGTGCCCGAGAGCAACGAGGTGTGGGTCAACGTCATCAACTACACCAGCTTCCTCGGCAGCGGTAACTTCGGCGACCCCGCAGACCAGGTCGACCTCGTCTTGGAGACCTGCAACCACCTGCGCGCGCTGAACGGACAACCGATACCGACTGCGGCACTCGTTTAGCCAGGCCGTCGCGGAACTCGGTATCGCTCCGAGGCCATCAGGACCGAGCGGTCAGCTCGCGACCGTGCCTATGCCCAGACGGCTGCGGGTCCTGCCCCGCGACCGCCTTGGCCAGGTCGTCGAACCACGCGTGCATGCCGGCGCACATGCTGTCCACGACGGTGACCAGCGATCTGTCTGCAACAACCATGATGGAGAGATTTCCGTCGTACGCGAACCCGACCAACCCGAGGGCTTTGGTTCCACCGGGGAGGGCAGTGAGTAACCACCGCTCGAGGCGGCCACCGAGGCTGTAGGGGATGCTCGGCGGGCCATGGATCAACGTTGCGGTGACATTCCACTTCATCGGCCAGGTCTGGGCTGCCCCTCCCTTGCCGAGCATGGAGCGCACAGCGTGTTCATCGGAGTCCAGGGCTTGTCTCAGGAGGTCGGTGATGGCACCGAGGAATTCAAGCGGGTCTTCGCGCGACAGGGGCGGTGAGATGACCAAGTTGCCCGTCTGGGTAGAAGAGTCGACGTGTACTCGGTCGGTGTCCTGACGCAGACTCTTCGGCACCCCGATTTTCAGAGGTGCTTTCAGCGGCATACCCTGCGCACTCAGGGTTTGTTCGAGGGCGCGGGCAACGGCCGAAAGGTAGACGGTGTTCACCGTCGCACGCGGGGTGCTTCTAGCCAGCGCCCGGAGCTCGTCGAGCGGCCGCGAAATCGAACGGCAGACCCATTCGCCGCTCGAGGGCCGGTTGATCCCGGCTGGCCGGTACGGGTCCCGGAGTTCACGCGAGACGAGCTTCGACAGCCGCGCCAGATCGTGCGCTGCTGCCGTGACACGAGAACGTGAACGGATCGCCACAAGCGTGTCTTTGGACCTCCGCACGAGGCTGCGGCCGCGCCACGCCAAACCTGGTCGGATGAGCCTGAGCATTGGCGGTGCGAAGACCTTGGGTCGGCCCGCTTCCGGCGGCGCCACAAAATCAAAGTCGAAGAGCGCTGTGGCAAGAAGCGCGATACATGCCGCCCCGTCGCCCAAGACGTGATGGGACTGGACGAGGAAGGCCCACTTGCCGGCATCGAAACCGTCGACGACGTAGATCCGCCAGGGGGGACGCCGCATATCGAGTGGGTCCAGTACGTCCTCGAGCACCTGCATCAGCTGTTCGATGTCACCGCCAGAAACACGTTTGCTTTGCAGGTGATAGTCAAGATCGAAGAGTTCCGCGTCGAACCACGCGGGCGGGGCCAGGCCCCAGGGGGTAGCGACTACGCGCTGCGTCAGTCGCGGAATGAAAGGCACGCGGGCGCCCACGCGAGCCCGCAACTGGTCGAACACAGGCACGGAGTCGTCGGCGGGACGATCCATGAAGCAAATCGAAAGGACTTGACTTTGGGTGCTCCCGACACGGAGAAAGGCGTGGGCGTCTCGCGGGTTGAGGTAGTCGGGCGTATCGCCAGCTTCACGCATGTCGCATCTTTACTATCATTTGTCTGATTGACTTTGCTCCTAGTTGGCCTAATCGCCCTAAATGACGAGATTATGGCTCATCGGATGCCAGGGGGCACAATTCGGACCATACGCTTTTGCCGGCGTTGGGCATGGCGTCCTACACGGACGCGAGGCCGGAGGAAGCCGAAAGGGGCCTGGACCGATGCAGTCGGAGCAACGCCTACGCGAGGAACTCGCGGCTGTGCTGAGGGATGCAGGGATAGGTGAAGTCGATGACCCCAACGTGCTCGATTTCGATTTTGAGGAGCAGCTCGGCCTGGGCAGTATCGAGCTCGCCGATCTGTTAGTTCGGGTTGGCAGCGCCTACTCCGTTGAGCTGCCTTCAGACGGGATTGGAAGGTTTCGCCGGCCGCGTGACCTGCTCGAGGCGATCGAACAGTCGGTCGGGGTCGAGGCAGCGGTAATCGATCAGCCAGCCATTCAGACAGGCGCGGCGCGGCTCGAAGCACCGAAAACAGACACACCGATAGCGAGCCTTTCCTCGATGCTGCCCGCGCCGTCGACTCTGCTCGACGTGCTACGCGCCCGCGCCGACAATCACCGCGGCCATCCCCACCTGAAGTTCCTCGCGGCCGACGGGCAAGTCAACACGCTGACTTACGGCGAGCTCTGGGACCAGGGCAGGTACGCAGCCGCGGGAATGGCAAACCGTGGCCTGGAACCGGGAGAGCGGGTCGCGATCTTAGCGCTGACGGGGCCTGACTTCTTCGTCGCCTTCGTGGGCACGCTGTGCGCGGGTGGGGTTCCCGTACCCATCTATCCGCCCGTGCGCCTCGACGAATTAGACAGCTACATCCAGCGTGAAGCCCGGATTCTGCGCAGCGCCGGGGCAGCATTCATCATCTCTGATCCGCAGTTCAAGGCGGCGGCGGACCTGCTGTGCACGGCCGCCCCGTCCCTCCGAGAATCTACGACGGTGGCTTCGCTCACCGACGGCGCCGCGGCACCATTCTGTGTGGAATCGCCCCCTGAACTCGCGCTTATCCAGTACACGTCTGGAAGCACGGGAGACCCCAAGGGTGTCGCGCTGACCCATGCCAATCTGCTGGCGAACATCCGGGGAATCAGCGAGGCCAGTGTTCTCGGCGGCATCCATCCGTCCGATGTCGCGGTGAACTGGATGCCCCTCTACCACGACTTCGGGCTCATCGCGAGCTGGATGGCGGTGGGCATCTTCACCGGGGCCACGGTCGTGATGATGTCGCCGATCGATTTCCTCACCAAGCCGGCGCTTTGGCTGTGGACCATCGATCGGTTTCGGGCCACCGGCATCGCGACCACGACGTTCGGGCTCGACCACGTCACGCGGCGCGTCTCAGACGACCGTATCGAGGGTCTCGACCTTTCCAATGTCAAGTTCGCGGTGCTGGGTGCAGAGCCCATCCGAACCAGCGCCATCGACGATTTCTGCCGCCGCTTCGAGCCCTACGGCTTCCACCGGGGCGCCTTCGCGCCTGGCTACGGACTTGCGGAATCGTGCGTTGCTGTAACGATCGCGTGCGGTGAGCGGCGTCCGCGTGTGGACCATGTCGACGCCGATCGGCTGGCAAAAGACGGTCGTGCCGTGCCCGCGCGCCCTGGATCGCGGACACGCAGCCTGGTGTCCGTAGGGACACCGGTCGGTGATCAGCAGATCCGGGTCGTCGACGTGACAGACGCGCGCCACGAACCACTGGTCGAGCGCCTTGAGGGCCGTGTGCTGGTCCGAGGGAAATCTGTGATGGCCGGCTATTTCGGCAGGCCAGATGCCACCGCGTCGGTTCGGTTGGGCGACTGGCTCGACACCGGGGACCTGGGTTATCTGGTCGACGGGGAACTGTTCATCACCGGTCGCGTCAAGGACCTGATCATCAAGGCGGGCCGCAACTATCACCCGCAAGACATCGAGCAGGCCGTCGGCGAGCTGTCCGGGGTGCGCAAGGGGTGCGTCATCGCGTTCGGTGAAGAGATGCCGGAGCACGGTGAAGGGATCGTCGTGGTTGCCGAAACCGCCGCCGACTCGGCAAAGCACGACGAAATCAGAGCCTCGATCCGCGCGGCGGTCGTCGAGGCGACGGGTACATCGGCCGACGACGTCGTGCTGATGCCCCGGGGCCGCATGCTCAAGACATCCAGCGGGAAGCTGCGACGCCGAGAAACCCGCCAAGCCTACCGAGACGGAACTTTGGGCAAGGCTGCCGGAGGGCGGTGGAAGCTAGCCGCGACGATGGCCCGGTTGGGCTGGTACCGAGCGCGAATGTTCGCCGACAGATGCCGGGAGACCCTCGTCGGCATCTATATCGCGGGCGCGACGATGTCGGTCATGCTGATCTCCGCGGGCTCGACGGTGTGGCTGCGGCGTCGCACCACCACGTGGCGCTTTGCTCGGCGCATGCTTCGCTTGTTGTTCGCAGCGACCGGGATGTCGTTCCGGCGAACCGGCGCCCCGCTGCCGGATGGCCAGGCGCTCTACGTCAGTAACCACCCCACCGACATGGATCCACTTCTCCTCGTCAGTGCATTAGACCGGCCGGTTTCGATGACGGGAAAAGCGCGGCTGTTCAGGGGTCTGTTCGGGGTCTTCGCCCAGCGCCTCGGCGTCATCGCCGTCGAGCCGGGCTCGCTGGAGTCATCGCTGGCGTCATACCAGCGAATGGAGGCGCTGCTGGCGAAGGGGGAATCGATCCACATATTCCCCGAGGGGGAACGCCGCGACACCCCCGGCACCTACCCTTTCCGGCTCGGCGCGTTCAAACTGGCCGCCAGTGCGGGGGTCCCGATCGTCCCGTTGGCCCTGCGGGGTCCGCGGGCGGTGATGCGGGGCCGGCCGTACCGACCCGCCGCCCTGGAAGTAGAGGTGCTTCCCTCCGTCCGCCTTGAGTGTGATCCCTCCGATTTGGCAGGCCTGGCGACGGTGCGGGAGGAGATCCGGCGGATGATCGCCGAGGCGACCGGCGAGCCGCTCGTCCGCACCCGCAGCCTCAAGAGGCCGGTTGTCAGGGACTCGGTCGCCACCCGATTCACCACGTGGGGCGGGCTGACGAAAATCTTGACGGCAGCACACCACGACCGCTCTCGCGCCGGCTCCCCACCGCGCCGCAGTTGAAAACGCCTCGCTACGGCGTCAGATGGCCGGGCGTTCGATGATTTCGACCGTGCCGTTCGTGCCGTCGACTCGGAGGCGATCCCCGGTGCGCAGCTCTGTGGTGCCGGTGCGGGTGTTCACGACGCAGGGCACTTCCATTTCCCGGGCGACGACGGCGGCGTGGCTGAGTGCTCCGCCGATGTCGACGACCAGCGCTGCCGAGATGAACAGCAGCGAGGACCAGCTGGGGTCGGTGAACGGCGCGATGAGGATCTCGTCGGGCACGACGCTCTCGTCGTCGGGTGACGTGACGACCCGGGCGGTGCCTTCCACCACTCCGGGGCTGACTCCGACTCCATGGATCACCCGGCTGGACGTCATAGCGGCGTTGTCAGACGGAGGTGGTGGGCGGGTCGGGACGGGCTGCCCGGTCCACTCCGCCAGCGGAAGCAGTTCCTGGTAGGCCCGTCGACGCTGCCTTCGGTTGGTGATGACGGCAGCCAGGTCGCTCGGCAAGATCCCCGTGATCTCCTCGACGGTGAGATAGAAGACGTCGTCCGGGGCAGCTATGGTGCCCGCCTCGTGCAGGAGGTGCCCGATGCGCACGGCGGCGGCGCGCCCTACGTCGAAGGCCTGCAGGAATGACCGTTTGGCGACTCCGCGCAGCGGAATGCCGGCAGCGGCGAGCCGGAGCAGCAGCCGAGCGATCGGGCGCTGCGCCCTGGGCAGGGAGGCCAGGAAGCGCCCTTCCAGGACGCGCAGCGAGGCCGCGTGGCGTCTTTCCCGCTGGCGCGGATCATCGGAGTCGTCGCGTCCGGCGTATTCGTCGATGAGTCGTTTGAGCGGCGCTGGGTTGTGCCGCCAGACCTGACTGGAGATCTCACCCTCGGCGGGGCCGTGGAAGCCGTGCCGGCGTTGGACCTCGTCGAGGGTCAGCCGGCCTCGGGAGGCTTCCCAGATGTCGGCAACGAGTTGCAGCTCGACGCCCCCGCCCACCGCGGTGAGGCCGCTGATGTCGTCGAAGCCGTGTCGCTCGGCGAGTTGGACGAGCGCGTTGTAGAGCGGCTGGATCACCGCCAGGGTTCCCATGACCTGCACGATCAGGGCTTGCTCCTGGCGGGCGCGGGCCTGGGCGAGCAGCCGCGCCGCCCCGGCGAGGTCGAGCTCGTTTACGGCCGGGATCGTCTGGTGGTACCAGTCGTCTTGTTGCCGGGCAAATGCTTTGATCCGCTTCGGCGTGGTGACAAAGGCGTAAGGGAGCAGCGCGGCGACGAAGGGGTAGCGGCGGCGGGTGGGCGCGAAGGTCATGTCGCCGGGGACGCGGCCGAACAGGCTGCGCACCGTCGCCTCGCCGGTGGTGCCGGGCATGCGGTCACCGAGTAGAGCAAAGAACTCGACCTGGATGGCGGGGCGTCCGAAGAAGATCCGGGTGGCCCGCTCGTCAACGCGAGGCGCGATACGCCGCTCGGCGCGTGTGAGTGCACCGATGCGATAGGCCGCCTCGCGGGGAGCCCTTTCGATGGCGTCGGCCCACATGCTCCAGCTCAACGGGGTCAGCACCCCTGGCATCGCCTCACCCGAGTTGGAGGCGGTCCAGTGCAGATCCTGCGCACTGGCGCTGTGCAGCGGATCCCAGGCCTGCGGCACGGAGAGGTCAGCCGCGTCGTCCCGGCCGGATTTGCGGCTCCACACGGTTTCTGGGCGAGCCTGCAACAGATAGATCGTGCGGCCGTTGTCGCCGGCCGCGATCGCCCACTCGATGTCCATCGGCATGGCGAAGTGCTGCTCGATGCGGCTGCCAAGCCGAGCCAACGCAACCACCTCGTCCGGAGTCAGACTCGGCTGCTCTTGCTGTTCGGTCGGTACGTCGACCAGACCCACTTCGCCGGCTTCCGGGATGAAGCAATGAGCTTGCTTCTTGAGCCCGATCTCCTGACGGCGGGTCGAGAAGGTGGATTTGTCCACCCAAAACCGGTCGCTGCCGACGTCGCCGCGGACCACGCCCTCACCCAGACCAAACGCCGATTCCAGGTAAATCTGTTGGCGATCTCCCTGGACGGGTTCCAGCGTCATCATCACCCCGGCCGCGTCGGCGGGCACCATCTGCTGGACCACCACGCCCATCGCCAGGTCGGTGACCGGGACACCGACCCGGGCGCGGTACCCGATCGCGCGCGGCGTGAACAGGCTGGCCCAGCAGCGCACGACGTGCCGCAGCACCTCGTCCTCGCCCTGGATCCACAGATAGGTGTCCTGTTGGCCGGCGAACGACGCATCGGCGCGGTCCTCGGCGGTCGCGCTGGAGCGCACCGCAACCGGGAAGTCGTCTCCGCCGCTGAGCGCGGCGTAGGCCTGCCGGATCTCCTCGGCGACCGCGCCGCTGAGCACGGTGTCGTCGAACAGCCCCATGATCCGTCGGGACGTTTCGGCGTCACCCACCTCGGAGACGTCGCCAAGCAGCCGCTCGATCCGGTCGGCAAGTCCCGCGCCGGCCACCGAAGCGCGGTAGGCCTCGGTGGTGACCGCAAAACCGGGCGGCACCGGCAGACCGGCTCCCAGCAACATTCCAAGCCCGATCGCCTTGCCGCCGACCAGGTCTGTCGCCCCTGTTGTCTCGCGGGTGCAATCGGCCAGTACCAGGGTGTACGTCATCGGCCACCTCCGTCGGCGTGGGCTAGGGCTGGGTCGAGAAAGCGGTGATGCCGAAACCGGCGATGAGATGTTCGACCGCGCCGGTGAACGACTCCGCCGACAGGTGCGACAGATAGTGCGGCGCGATCGCGGTCAGCCGGGGGTAGTCGGTGGGATGCAACCGCTGCAGCCGGCGCACCTCGTCATCGGCGCGGCCGACACCTCCTTCGCGCGTAGCGCCGGCCACTGCAAAGCCGAGCGCAATGCAGAAGAAGGCCCCCATTGCATCGAGTGCCTGGTGATCGCTCAGCCCAGCGTCGGCCAAGATGTCGAGAAAGGCTTCCCGGACGTCGTCGAACACCGCGCTGGGCACCGCGTCGGCGAGCACCAGCTCGACCACCACGGGGTGCTCCCGCAGTGCCGCCCACAGCTCTCGAGCCCCCCTGCGCAACCGCTCAGCGGGCGTGCCCTGACTGCGGCCGCTCTTGAACAGATCCTCAAACACCCGTTCGCTGACCGCCTGCACCAGGTCCTGCTTGGTGCGGACGAACCCGTACAGCGTCATCACCGGCACGCCGACCTCGTTGGCGACCCGGCGCATCGACAACGCCGAGGCGCCCTCGGCGTCCGCGAGGCGCAGCGCGGCCGCGAGCACCGCCTCACGACTCGTGCGCCGCTCCCGCCCAACCGGGCCGGGCCGGTCGCGTGCCGGCTGCACCATGCCGCGATCGTACAGCCGTACCGTACATGTGTACAGAGGCGTTCGTACTGTTGGGTTCTGTGCTGTCATGCCATCATGAGGCACGTGACGTCAGTCCAGTCCTTTCCTCAACCGCCCGTGGACGCGGTCATGCCTGCGACGGTCCAGACGGTGGCGACGATCGTGACCGGCGTGCTGGCCGGCGTGCTGATGGTGATCGTCCTGTTCGTGTGGGCCCGCCGACGGGACCCGATCTTTCTCTGCTTCGTCCTCAGCAGTGCGGTGTGCGCGTGGCTCGAGCCGATGGTCGACATTCTGGGCTTGGTCTGGCATCCGCGCTTCGGCCAGTGGCAGGCGTTCGAGACGTTCGGACGTCCGATACCGGTGTGGGTGGTCTTCGGCTACATCCTCGTGTTCGGATTATTGCCTGGCCTGGATCTGGTGCTTCTTCGCCGACGTGTGGGCTACCGGCTGATGTGGATCGCGACGCTGATCAACCTGGGGGTCGACACCGCGATCGAGGTTCCGCTGACCGCACATCGTCTCTACTACTACTACGGAGATCAGCCGCTGAAGATCGGTCAGTTCCCGGCGCTGCAGCTGGCGGTGAACGGAACGTGCGCTGTGCTGATCGCAACCCTGGTGTTCCGATTCCCCCAGGCGTTTTCCGGTGTTCGTGCATTGTGGCTGCTGTTGGTCGCCCCGGCCGCGCAGCTCGGAGCCCTCGCGGTAGGCATTCCCGCGTTCTCGGTTCTCAACACCGATCTACCCCAGGCCATCCGCTGGATCGGCGTTGCCGCATCACTTGGGCTTGGACTGCTCGCGATGGACATAATCATCCGATTCGCCACGGGCAAAACGGACGTCGCGGCGCCGGATGCTGAGTCCGGCAAGCGGCCCGCTGCCGAACCGGCGCGGCCCTGAGGGGAGATCAGTCGCCCTCAGCGGCCCGGCTGGCGTGCAACGTTTCTTGGTGTGCTGGGCTGTCATCCATTGCTGGGTGTCTGGTACAGGAAATCGTCGAGCCAGCGGCGAATCGTTTCCAGGGTCGCTTCGTCGACATCGCCCGCGCTGTCGGTGATGCGCCGGCGGCTAATGGTTCTGGGTTGTTCGGTCATCGCGTAGGTCGGACGCGGAAGGCTCAGTGACCGCCCCGTTAGTGCGACGTGGTGCGGCCACCCGCGGTCGGTTGTTGTTGCGGGGACAACGATGGCGAGTTCTTGCACGGCGCGCAGATATCCCGACGAGGCCACCACGACGGCGGGCCGGGTGCCGGCTTGTTCTCGGCCGATGGTCGGATCGAGGCTTACCCAGACGACGCTGCCGGGTTGGATGCGGGTGATCACGCATCCGGGCCGAGTTCGGTTTCCGCGGCTTCCCATCGGTGGGTCTCGGATCGCCAATCGTCCAAGGCGCGTTGATCGGTGCCGGCCATAGCTTCAGCGACGGCGGCCAGGCGACGCTGACGGTCGCGCTCGTCGAGAATGGTCTCGACGAATCGCTGGACACTTTGACGCTGTTCTGCGGCGCCTGCTGAGACGCGGTCACGCAGGCGTTTGCTGATTTTGATGGTCGTCATGTCCTCCCGCGGCATTTAATAAGTATACCGAAAGGGCATACTGGAAGTATGCGCAGCTGGGAAGGTCGGCCGGCGAGCAGCATTCAGATGGGCCGCCGTCAGCGGGTCGGCCGCTCCAGGATCTCGACCTTTCCGGTGGAGCCGTCGACCCGCACCCGGTCTCCGGTCTTGATCAGCTTTGTTCCGTGACCCGTGTTGACGACGCAGGGAATCCCCAGCTCCCGCGCGACCACCGCCGCGTGGCTGAGCGGTCCCCCGATGTCGACGACCAGCGCCGAAGAGATGAACATGATCGACGACCAGCTGGGATCGGTGGTCTGCGCGATGAGAACCTCGTCGGGTTCCACCTCGGCGAACGATGGATCGGTGACGACGCGCGCCGTCCCCTCGACCACGCCCCCGGAGACTCCGACACCGCTGATCACGCCGTCAGTGCCGGTCGGGCCGGCGGTGTCCGCCGGCTCGGTCGCGGGCAGGCCCAGCCAGTGCGTGCTCGTCAGCGTGAGCGCCTGGTACGACGCCCGCGTCAGACGTCGCCGCTCGATCAGGTCCTCGAGGCCGGTGGGCGGCGATGCCAGCAACTCCTCGCCGGTGAGCAAAAAGATGTCCGCGGCGTCCCGAATGCGCCCGTCCTCCACAAGCAGATCCCCCACGCGACGGGCGGAGGCTCGGGCCGCGTCGATTGATTGCAGAAATGCACGTTTGCCGACGCCACGCAGCGGGATCCGCTGAGCCGCCAATCGCAGTATCAGCTTGGCCCCGGGACGTGAATGACGTGGCAGCGCCGCCAGCAGGGCGGCCTGCGTTCGGGCCAGCTCCGCGGTTCGCGCACGTTCTCGGGCGATCGGGTCCTCGCTCTCGGGCCGCGCGGCGTAGCGGGCGACCAAGTCGCGCAGTGGCTTGTCGTCGTCGCGCCACACCGCGCTGGAGACCTCACCTTCTCCCGGGCCGTGGAAGCCGTGGTTTGCGACCACCTGCTCGATCGTTGTCTGGTGCCGCGATGCTTTCCAGATGTCAGCGATAACCGCCATTTCGGCACCTCCGGTGCCGCTGAGAACGCCTATGTCACCGACCCCGGTCCGGGCGATCAGCCGTTCGACGGCGTCATAGAGCGGCTGGACGCTGCACAACGTGCCGACCATCTGGAGGCAGCTGGTGCGCTCGAAGCGGCGCACCGCCGCAGCGAACACTGTGAGCGCTTCGTCCCGGGTCATGGTGTCCACGCGCGCCACCGAGTCCCGCCACCACGCGTCCGTTTCGGAGGCGAGATTGCCCATGAGGGCGGGGTATCGCAGGAACATCCGGGGCAGGCGCCACGCGATCGACGGGTAGTAGCGCCGCGTCGGGTTGAAGGTGATATCCGGGGGCACCTCGCCGAACAGTGAGCGGACGGCGTCCTGCCCGGTCGCGCCGGGCACCCGATCGCCGATCGTGGCCATGTACTGGACCTGGCAGGACAATCGCCCGTAGAACACGCGCAGGTACCAGTCGGCGGGATCTTCCGGTACGGCCAGCTCGGCGTCGTGCATCATGCCGACCATCCACGCTGCCCTGCGAGCCGCGCGCTCGGCAGTGAGTCCCCATAGCGCCGTGCCGAGCGGGGTGAGCACACCGGGGGCGGCCTCGCCGAGGTTGGCGGTCGTCCAGTGATGGACAGCCCGCGTCGAAGGCATCAGCGGGTCGAATTCGTCGGCAGCAACGCTCACAAAAACTCCTCGGAGTAGAGGTCTGTCACGATATCGCCGATCGGGCGCTGTGACCCGGGCACGTCATCAATTTACTTGCTGAGGTCATAGCAACTAAGGTGCGAGGAAACCGCTGCCGCCACAGGAGACCCGTTATGGCTGTCGACACCAAGAAGGCGTTCTGGGAAGAAAAGAACACCGATTTCGCAACGGCGACTCCGGACTTCGACTTCTTACATCCACAGTTTGCTGAGCACGACCACAGCCCGGAGCTCACCGAGACCCAGTACCTCGGGTTCAACATCCCGGAGAAGGACATCCACGCGCTGTGTTACATCTGGCATCACCCCAACCTCGGAGTGGTCACCGGCGGCGTGTGGGCCTGGCAGGGTGTGAAGACCAACAGCCTGGCCTGCGAGATCTTTGACTTCCTGACCTACGTCGACGACGAGTGCCTGGCCGGGGACCTGCACGACTACGAGCTGCCCAACAGCTACGGAGTGAAAGTGGTCGAGCCCCTCAAGAAGCTGCGGATGCGCTACTCAGATCCCTACCGGGGCAACGCCATCGACGTCGACTTCACCGCGATGATGGAGCCGATGGTGCTGAGCACCGGCATGCATTTCGAGCAGGGGATGCGCACCAGCGGCACAGTCACCTTCGCTGGTGTCGAACACGTCGTCGACGCTTTCACCGTGCGCGACCGCTCGTGGGGCCAGGCACGGCGCGAGGCGCATGTCGACGCCCCGCCGATGGGCTGGATGACCTGTGTCTTCGGCGATGACTTCGCCTTCGGCACAAGCGCTTTCGACTCCGAGGAAACCAACCCCGAATGGAAGGGCGTCATGAAGATCCCCGGCGGGGACCCGACCAGGGGCGGCTGGATTCTGCGCGACGGTGACCTGGTGCCGGTGGTGTCGACGGTCAAGCGGACCATCCGTAACCGGCAGACGCTGTTTCCCGAGGGCGTCGAGATGACCGTCACCGACGCCAACGGCCGCAACTACGAATTCCGCGGCACCGTCACCGCAGCGTCGAACTGGCGCACCTGGCACAACTTCGAGACCGTGATCTGCCTGGTCAGGTGGGAGTGCGAAGGCCGGGTCGGATACGGCGACCACCAGGAAGTCCTGTTCCACGACTACATCCGCCAATTCATCGGCGATCCCCGCGTCGGACGGTGACCGTCGAGCCCTGGGACCCGATCCACAGCCCGACGGCTGAACACCTGCACTGGAGCACCGTCAACGCAGGCGAGGCGGTTCCCGGTGTGCAAACGCCGTTGAGCTGGACCATGTGGGCCGACGGCGCCGAGCTGGGCCCCCGGCGGGCGGCGTTCGCGGTCGGCGCACTGACCCGTGCGGAGAGCCGGCTGCCGGCCAGTGTCGAGGATCGCTTCACCCGGGTGTTCTACGGTCGGTGCGCGATCCAGTGCGAAGTGCTTGCCCTGCTGGGCGATCGGCTGCCGGGCACCACAGGGCAGGAGTCGGTGCGCAGCGTCCTTGGACATGTCCCGCCCGACATGGAGTTTGCCTCCACCCGGCGCCGCTATCCGGTGATCGCGTGGCGATTCCCCACCACCTTCTTGTCTGTGCCGCGGCAGGTCCCTGGATTCGTGAGCGAAGCCGAGCAGTGGCGGCGGGCGTCGCTAACCCGGATCCCCCACCTGCAGATGCCGGAACTCGCCGCACTGCTGACCGAGGCCCGCCGCCGCGTCACCCTGGGCGTGGCGTTTCAGACGACAGTGCTGTTCGGCGTCGTGCAACCACTCTTCGACGCGCTCACCCGCACCGTGGCGCGGGCCGGGACCGGTGACGTCGCCACTCTGTCCGGTACCGGTGGGGCAGAGATGGCCGTGGTCTCCGACATCTGGGCCGCCTCCCGCGGGCGGATCCCCATCGAGACCGTCGTGGCCAACCACGGCTTCCACGGTCCGACCGAGGGCGAAATCTCGAGCACCGTGTGGCGCGAGGACGACACCCCACTGCGCAGGATGATCGAGCAGTACGCGCAGCGCGCAGACTGCGAAGACCCGGCTCTGGCCCGTGATCGCCAGGACGCAGAACTACGACGAGAGCAGCGGGCCGTGCTGGCCGCACTCCCCGCGAGCCAGCGACCCGGCGTACGGCTGCTGCTCGCGCTTGCAAGCGAACGGATCCCCCTGCGCGGCATGGCAAAACGGTCCTTCGTCGGGGCGCTCGACGTCGGGCGGGCGACCGCCCGTCGGATGGCCGCGATCCTGGTCGACCGGGGCCGACTCGATCACCCCGACGACGTCTTCTACCTGACCGCACAGGAGCTCAGCACGGCGCTGCCGCCCAATGCACAGGATCTCGTCGATTGGCGCCGCGAACGGCACCGCCAATACCAGCAACTCACGATTCCGCGGGACTGGACCGGAACACCGGTGCCGCTAGTAGCGCCGGCAACCGTTCACGAGCAGGTCCGCACGCTGGCCGGCATCGGCGTCAGTTCCGGAATCGTCGAGGGCATCGTGCGGGTGGTCGACGATCCGGCCTTCGCCGAGGTCGAGCCCGACGAGATCCTGGTCGCCCGGCTCACCGATCCCAGCTGGTCGTCGATCATGTTCATCTCGGCCGGGCTGATCGTCGACACCGGCGGGGCGCTGAGCCACGCAGCCCTGGTCGCCCGGGAACTGAAGATCCCGTGCGTGGTCAACACCGGCAACGGCACCACCACCCTGCACACCGGCGACCGGGTCAGGGTCGACGGCGACAGCGGCATCATCGAGGTGCTCAGCCCATCTGCCGCACTCTAGGTAGGAAGCGAACGGGTGGCTAGGCTGAGACGGTGACCGATCAGGAAGAGCTGTGGGCCGATCTCCAACGCTGGGGGCGCGAGCCGGTTTTGTCCGAACTGGATGCCTTGATGTGGCGCACGGACCGGCATCCGTCGGGTGCTTGGACAGGTGTTGTAGTGCAACTGCTGGACCGGGTGCCTGATTGGGAGCGCCTTCGGGCGGCACACGCGTGGTTTGTAGAAGTCGTCCCCCGGTTCGGGCAGCGCGTCGTTGACCCCGCGCTGCCGGTCGGACCGCCGATGTGGGAGGACGATCCCGAATTCGATCTCGACTTCCACCTCCGCCGTGTCTCGCTGCCGGCGCCCGGCAGCCGGCGCCAGCTTCTCGACCTGGCGCAAACAATCGGGCTGACGCCCCTCGACCGGTCCCGCCCGCCCTGGGAGGGCACCCTTGTCGACGGACTCGAGGGCGGCCGCGCCGCCTACATCATGCATGCCCACCATGTGTTCATGGACGGGATGGCCTTGGCCCGATTGCATGAGCGCGTGCTGAATATGACTCCCGAACACCTACCTGACAAGCCGACGTCACCACACGCCCCGCAGCACCACAGTGCCCTTGGTGTGGCGGCGAAACAGCTCACCACGCAGATCACCAGCGCCCCACGGATGCTGGGCGGGGCGGGGCGCCTGCTCGTCCACGCCGCCAGGCACCCGCAAGCGACCGCCAACTATCTTTCGTCGCTGGCCCGGGTGGCTGGCCGGCCACCGCGGAACCCGTCGCACGTGCTGCACGACGGCCCTCGCCGCAAGTGGCGGTTTGGCGCACTGGAATGCGAATTCGACGACCTACGCCGAGCCGCCAAGGCCGCGGGGGGTTCGCTGAACGATGCGTTCGTTTGTGCTCTGTTGGGTGGCTTGCGCCGTTACTGCGCCGCACAGGGTGAAGAACTCGAGGACGTGCCCATCTCCATGCCGGTCTCAATGCGCACAGCTGCGGAAGCGATGGGCGGCAACAACTTCGCCGCCGCGTACTTTCTGGTCCCGTCTGGAACTGCGGACCCCGCAGAGCGTATCCGCGCGATGCACCAGCGAGTCGACCACATACGCGGCGAACCGGCACTCGGATTCCTCGGCGCCATCACACCGGTGTTGAACCGAATCCCCTCGGGGGTAGCCGCTGCCGTTATCGGATCCGTCGGCGGTGCGGTACTGACGACCAGTTCCTGGCCGGGAATCAGCGAAGACCGCTACATGGCAGGTGCGAAATTTGAGCGGATGTTTGTCTTCGCGCCGTTGCCGGGCACGGTCCTCACCGCGGCCATGTGCACACATTGCGGCGTGTGCTGCATTGCCATGAACGCTGACGGGGACGTGTTCGAGGACACCGATCTGCTGTGGACTTCGATGCAAGAGGGGCTGGACGAGATACTCGCACTCGGCGGCAAGTAGTTCGCCGGTTCAGCGCGTCACGAGACACGCCGCAGTGGGCGTGAGCGGCGCCGGTTCCACCACCGTGCTCGAGAAGCGCTGGAAAACTTGGTCGTTGGATAATCGGGTGCATGCGCGGGCCTGCCCCACTGTGGATCGGCGGCGAAATCGGTGATCAGTGTGGCGAACTCGGCAGGCGCCTCGATCATCGGACAGTGGCCGACGCCGGCAAGGCCGACGAAGCTGGCGTCGGGTATCCGCGCGGCCAACTCCCGGCCTGCCGACGCGAGCAGAATGCGATCCTTGACCCCCCACACCACCAGCGTGGGGCAGGTGATGCGCTCCGGGGTCACCTCGCCCACGGCGACGGCCGCCGCCTCCATTGTCTGGATGAATCCCGGCGATGCCATACGCGGGAAAATCTGACGCCCCAAGTCGGTCGACATCGTGTGGCGATTGCCCAGGGCCAGCGCAAAAAAAAGTTTCAGGAGCCAGCCGGTGCGCGCCACGAACTCCGATATCCGGCGAATCCCGAACACGGCGTTGAAGATCCGGAACGCGGCCAGTATCGCCGCGAGGCGCTTGGGGCCGAGCGGGGATCCTCCAGCGTCGACCAGCGCCAGCCCCGCGACCCGGTCGGGATGCTCGCAGGTGAAGCGGATGCTGACCAGCCCGCCCATGGAGTGGCCGACGACGACGGCCTTGGCCAGGCCGAGTTCACCCATCAGGTCCCTGATGGTGGCGACGTGCTCGTCGAACACGTCACCGTCGGCGATCGGGTCGGAGTCGCCGAACCCGGCCAGATCGACCGCGATGACACGGCAGCCGTCGGCCATCAAGGGCTTAGACCTCAACCAGAAGTGCCAGGATCCGCCCTGGCCGTGGATGAGGATCACCGGGGGACCCGAGCCGATGTCGACGTAGCGGACCCGGCGACCGCGCACGATCACGTCATGGGTGTGCCGAGTCCAGTCGATGCGCTGCCACGGTTCGTCGAGCGTCGATGGCTTCACCGGTCACCGACTCCTCTCTGCGGCGTGGCGCTGGTCATGCATGGGCTCAGTATTTTGAGCCTAGCCGTTTCATATCATCATCACGCTTTCGCCGGTGCCAGTCCTGCCCCGAGGCTGGCATCGCGCTTGAGCGCCGCTGCCAGTTCGATCATCCGTCCCATCGCCCCTTCTTGCTCCTCGACCTCCAGCACCGCCGGTGCCAGATCGCTGGGCGCGATGTAGTTGGCGCCGGCCGCGACGAAGGGGACCAATTGCGCGCTGACCTCGTCAGGAGTGCCGATCAGCCACGATTTCTCGATCATTTTCGGTGTCACTGCGGCGACCACGTCGTCGACTTCGGTTTGGCTCATCTGATGCGGGAGGAGTTTCTGCGCGTACATCCAGTCTTCGGGGAAAATGAGGTCGACGCCCTCGTCTTTCCAGTCGCCGTGGTGCAGCCGCCCGAACACCGCTGTCATCCAACGGATTATCGGACTCGCCAGCAGCCTGTCGCGTTCGTCCTCGGTCTCGTAGACGAGCGTGAAAGGCCAGAACCCGTAGGTGAACTGGTCAGGGTCGCGGTCCTTGCGCTCAAGGTCCGCCCGCAGCGTAGCCACCTGCTCGCCCCAGGATTCCGCCGTGGAGAAGGCGCTGGGAACCATGCTGATGAAACCGTCGGCGTAGCTGGTCGCCAGATCCATCAGGCGCGGCCCGCCGCCCAATGCCCAGATCTCGGGCCGTTTCGGATAATGCGCACCGATCCAGGCACCCTCATACTTCCAGTGGTTGCCGTCGTGGCTGACCAGGCCGTCGGTGTTCAACAGCTTGTGCACGATCTGATAGATGTCCTCCATCCGCGACAAACCCTGGGACCGCTTGTAGCCGAACGGCTTACACTGCTTGATTTCTCCCGCGCCTAACTGCAGCGCCACCCGAGCGTCGGTGATCGATGCCAGTGTGACCATCTTCTGCAACAACTCGGCGGGACCGTTCCGGACCGCATCGAGCGTTGTAGTGATGTTCAGCGTGGTCGTCGCGTTGGCGGCCAGTGCCGCGATGATCATGGCGTCGTAGTACGAATCGCAGTCGCTGCTGACGTTCGCCATCGGCGTGACCTCGGGACGCCACAGCCCTTGCGACAAGAAGCTGACCAGCTGGTCCCAGGTCTGGAACCAGTCGACCACGCCCGAGGCCTCAAGCACCCGGGCTAACTCCGCCCCCGCCTGCGGCGGCGCGAAACGGCTGGGCCAGTAGTTGACGGCGACCTGCAGGTCCTTATTCATATCGTTTGCTCCTTCGTTGGATCATCCGACGGACGGTCCCCAGCGTGTACCGAAAATCAGCCCTGGGCCCATCCGCAGGTTACGCGAAGACGCTGCTGAAGCCACTCGTATGCTTCGACTATGAGCGAATCCGCGTTGAGCCCGTTGCCGCCTGGGCCCCCGCTCCCCCCGTCGGTGCAGACCGCGCTGATGCTGCGCTACTGGCCACGCTTCGTGTCCGCCTGCCGACGCCGCTACGGCAGCGTGTTCACGGTGCGCATCGCATCCGTGGGAACGATCGTTTACCTCGACGACCCCGGCGTCATCAAGACGGTATTTGCCGGTGATCCGAGCATCTATCACGCCGGGGAAGCGAACTCGATACTGGCGGGTGTGCTGGGCGAGAGCTCCGTGCTGGTGATCGACGACGACCTTCATCGTGACCGTCGCCGTCTCATGCTCGCCCCGTTCCAGCGCGACGCCGTGGCGCGCCAGGCCGGTGTGATGGCCGAGATCGCTGCCGACAACATTGCCCGTTGGCCCGTGGATACCGAATTCCCGGTGATGCCTCGAATGTGCGAGATCACCCTCGAGGTGATCCTGCGGACCGTCGTCGGCGCCACCGATCCGGCCCGGCTGGCTGCGTTGCGTGAGGTGCTGCCGCGGCTGCTCAACCTGGGGTCGTGGGCGTCGCTGTCGATCGCCAATCCCCACCTGCAGCGCCGCCGCCCTTGGCGATATGTGCGTCGCCGCATCGAGGAAGCCGACACGCTGTTGTATGCCGAGATCGCCGACCGTCGTGCTGACCCCAACCTTGCGGAGCGCACCGACGTGCTCGCGATGCTCGTTCGTGCCAGCGACGACGGCAGCCGAACGATGACTGACTCCGAGTTGCGCGATCAACTCATGACACTTCTGGCCGCCGGGCACGACACCACCGCCACGGCGCTGTCGTGGGCGCTGGAGCGACTCGTCAGGCATCCGGACACACTGGACAAGGCGGTACGCGCCGCCGAGGCAAGTGCGGCCGGCGATCCTGCTGGCGACGACTACCTTGACGCGATCGCCAAGGAAACGCTGCGGATCCGCCCGGTGATCTTCGATGTCGGCCGGGTCCTGACCCAGCCTGTCGAGCTGGCCGGCTACCAGCTGCCCGCCGGCGTCATGGTCGCCCCGGGCATTGGACTGGTACACAGCAGCGCCGAGCAATATCTCGTTCCCGACCGTTTCGATCCGGACCGGATGCTCGGCGCCACGCCCGGTCCAACAACCTGGCTGCCGTTCGGCGGGGGCAATCGCCGCTGCCTCGGCGCGACCTTCGCCATGGCCGAGATCCGGGTCGTCCTGCGCGAGGTACTCCGCCGTGTCGAGCTGAAGACCACCACGGCCAAAGGCGAACGACAGAAGGTGAAGCATGTCGTCCTGGTGCCGCAGCGTGGCGCGCGCATCTGTGTCCGAGCCACCCGGGACACGGTGAAGGCGTTGCCCGCACTGGCCCAGACGCCCAGCTGTCCCATCGCGACCTCAGGTCGCAGTTGAGTCAATCAGATTGCGGGCCGCGCGGTTTCCGAATTCCACCGCGGTGTTCTGCCCAGCCGCCGACATGAAGTCGGCGGCGTACTGCACCGGCGACGCCGGATCAAGTGCCGCGTTCAGGCGCCCGATGTCCTGGTAGGCGCCGATGCGGGTGAACGGCAATGCCCGCCGCCATCGGGTCACGTGGGTGAACTCGACGGTGTCGCGCAGTTCGGGGAACACCTCGAACACGGTCGCCAGGGTGTGCTCGACCACCTGCTCGTCGGACGCGTCGATCATCCGCTCGGACGCGCTGGTCTCCCACAAGCAGCTCAGCAAGCCGTGTCCGGCCGGAGCGCGATCTGGGGCCTTGTTGTGGTCGAGGAAGATCAGCGCGATGTCTGGGTCCTCCACCGACGGGAACATCACCAGAAACGCCGGGCAGTCCGGCGGCCTGGTCGTGCCGACGGCGACGCCGAT
>Ga0182012_10000446_pt1 | contig 46097 bp, 47 predicted proteins | sample 612S2SmetaG_FD_120486 | JGI IMG/M metagenome (GOLD analysis project Ga0182012, IMG submission 120486) | Permafrost microbial communities from Stordalen Mire, Sweden - 612S2S metaG | ecosystem: Environmental > Terrestrial > Soil > Wetlands > Permafrost | place: Sweden: Stordalen | collected... | reverse complement strand
TGGCCGCTTGCACCGCCTTTGCGGCCATCCTTCGAGACGCATCGCGCTTGCGCGATGCTCCCTGGGGATGAGGACCGGGGAGACCTGACGATAGGATCAGAACTTCAAAATCGCTCGTCTAGCAGCAATTAGGATACCGGCCTTCCCTGAGGCACGAATTGGTAGTGCGCCTACTGCGCGCAAATGAGTTCGAACGGCCCTTACGCGCATGTTACCCGGTTGGACCACGAACCAAGGCGGCAGGCACGCCTTCCGATTCGTCCCGTCTCCGTTGGCCCGCTTTTGGATTTCCGGGGCCTGTGTTGCAGGCCCCGGAATCTTCGTTTGAGATCCTATCCTTCCTTAAACCCATACTCCGGCACGTTGCCGCTGGCGCCATAATATTTGTAGGGCAGGAATTTGCCGGACATCGTGATCTTGACGCGGTCGCCCTTGGGATTCGGCAGCCGCTCCATCGCCATGTCGAAATCGATCGCCGACATGATGCCGTCGCCGAATTCCTCCTCGATCAGCGCTTTCCACGCCGGAGCGTTGACCATCACCAGTTCATAGAAACGATAGATCAGGGGATCGGTCGGCGGCATTGGCATGCCGCGCATCGGCACCTCGTTAAGCATCGCGATCTCGGACTTGGACAGTCCGAACAGTTCGCCGGCATTGGCTGCCTGCGGTTTTGTCAGCTTCATCTGGCCGAGGATGGCGCCGACGATCAGCACGTCGGAATAGCCTCCGATGCCTTCGCAGATCTGCTTCCAGCTCCAGCCCTTCTCGCGCTTGATGTCGAGCAGCTTTTCAGTGAGGTCGGATCGCTTCATGTCTCATCTCCCTTGCACTCGTCATGCCCGGGCTCGTCCCGGGCATCCACGTCGTTCATTCTCTGACGGCTCAGGAAGACGTCGATGGCCGGGACAAGCCCGGCCATGACGCCTGTCTTGAGGCTTCGTAAGTGGGGTCGGCGCCAGATGCGATCGTCAGTTCGGGTCTGCCGATTTTGACCACCGGCACGTGGCGCGCATCGTGGCCGGGCACATCACTGGCAAAGGTCTTGCTGCGGCTGACCAGGAAATCGACGATGTGGTTGCGCAGCGCGTAATAAAGGGGATGCCGGTGCAGATCGGTGCGGCCGCGCGCCTTCGGCAGCGGGTTTTCCACGATCTCGGCCAACACCGCGCCCGGCCCGTTGGTCATCAGAAAGATCTTATCGGCCAGATAGATCGCCTCGTCGACGTCGTGGGTGATCATGAACGCGGTCTGCCCGGTCTCCAGGCAGATGCGGCGAACCTCGTCCTGCAGTGTGCCGCGCGTCAGCGCATCCAGCGCCGAAAACGGCTCATCCATCAGCATGATCTTGGGCGTAATCGAGAGCGCGCGGGCAATGCCCACGCGCTGCTTCATGCCGCCCGACAGTTCCGAGGGACGCTTGTGTTCGGCGCCGGTCAGGCCAACCAGATCGATGAAAACCTGCGCATGCGCCTTGACTCTGGCGCTATCCCAGTGGCGCCATTTCGAGGTCACGGCATAAGCGACGTTGCCGAGCACGGTGCGCCACGGCAACAACGCATGGCTCTGGAAAATCACGGCGCGGTCGAGGCTCGGGCCCTCAATGGCCTGCCCGTCGACGATCACGGCGCCGTCGCTCGGCGCATCGAGCCCGGCCAGAATGTTCAAGACCGTGGTCTTGCCGCAGCCGGAGTGGCCGATCACGCAGCCGAACTCCCCGCGCGCCATCGCCAGCCAGAGATTTTCGAACACCGCGATCTCGCCGCCATCGGCACCCGGATAGCGCTTGGCGATGCCCTCGATGGAAATGAATTTTTCGGTGCTCATCTTCGCTCGCTCCGCAAGCACGGTGCGCTCCCTCGCCCCGCTCTTCGCGGGAAGAGGGTTGGGGTGAGAGACCCCCTCACCCGAATCGCTTTGCGATCCGACCTCTCCCCGCGAAGAGCGGCGAGAGGTGAAAATGCGACGCGGATCGAGCAAAACTTCATCACCGCCATCACTCCGGAAAAGTGACCATGCGCGTGAAGCGCGCCAGGATCTGGTCGAGCAGCATGCCGACCACGCCGATCAGGAGAATGGCGATGATGACGTTGCTGATCGAGAGGTTGTTCCACTCGTTCCAGACGAAGTAGCCGATGCCGGTGCCGCCGACCAGCATCTCGGCGGCGACGATCACGAGCCAGGCGATGCCGATGGAAATGCGCATGCCGGTCAGGATCGTCGGCGCCGCCGCCGGCAGGATCACGGTAAAGGCGCGCCGCAGCGTGCCGACCTCGAGCGTGCGGGCGACGTTGATCCACTCCTCGCGCACGGCGGCGACCCCGAACGCGGTATTGAGCAGCATCGGCCACACCGAGCAGATGAAAATGACGAAAATCGCCGACAGGCCGGAATCCTTGATGGTGTAAAGTGCCAGCGGCATCCAGGCCAGAGGTGAGATCGGCTTCAGGATCTGGATGAACGGATCGAGCGCGCGGCTGACCAAAGGCGACATCCCGATCAGGAAACCGAGCGGGATCGCGACCACCACGGCGAGCAAATAGCCGAGCCCGACGCGGAGCATCGAATAGCCGAGCTGGATGCCGAGCCCCTTGTCGTTCGGCCCGTTGTCGTAGAACGGCCGCTGCAGGTGCTCCCACAGCTTGGCACCGACGTCGAACGGGCCCGGCATCGCCGATTTGCCCTGTGTCGCTGTCAGTCCCATCAGCCTGGCATATTCCGGGCTCATGCTGCCGACATGGCCGGTGCCACGGGTGGCGAGGTGCCAGATGCCGATGAAGGCCACAAACAGCGCGATCGACAGCATCGCCGCGCGAACGCGAAGCGAAGAGTTCGTCACGACGCCTTCCTGATCTTGAAGCTGTTGAGATAGTCCTCCGGGCTGGCCGGATCGAAGCTCTTGCCCATCACGGAAAAAGACTTGTAGGAGGTCGGCGGTGGCGTCAGTCCCATGTCGGTCATGACCTTGCGCGTATCAGTGGCGAGATAGACCTGCTCGGCCACCTGTTTGTAATCGACATCCCCTTTGATCTGGCCCCAGCGCTTCATCTGGGTGAGCATCCAAACCGCGAACGATTGCCAGGGAAAGGGATCGAAATCGACGCGCTTGGGGTCGGTTTTGACGCCGCCGAGCCCGTCCGCGTAAGTGCCGGTGAGTGCCTGCTCCAGCACGGTCACGGGAGCGTTGATATAGTTCGCCGGCGCGATTGCCTCGGCGATCTGTTTGCGGTTTTCGGCCTTCGAGGCATAGGCGGTGGCATCGACGATCGCCCGCGTCAGCGCCGCAAAACTGTTGGGCGATGCGGTGATGAATTCGCGGCTTGCCGCGAAGCTGCAGCAGGGATGACCGTCCCAGATCTCCTTGGACAGGATGTGCATGAAGCCGACGCCGTCATAGATGGCGCGCTGGCAGATGTTGTCCGGCGCCAGGAAACCGTCGATATTGTCGGCGCGGAGATTGGCGACCATTTCCGGCGGCGGCACCGAGCGCAGCTGCACATCGGTGTCGGGATCGATGCCGTGCTCGGCCAGATAGTAGCGCAACAGGTAATTGTGCATCGAATAGTCGAACGGAATGGCGAATTTCATGCCTTTCCAATCCCTGGGATCGCGCTTGTCTTTGTGCTTGATGGCCAGCGTGATGCCCTGGCCGTTGATGTTCTCGATCGCCGGCACGGTGAAGGGGATCGGGTTCGAGCCCAGGCCGAGCGAGATCGCCAGCGGCATCGGCGCCAGCATGTGCGCGGCGTCGTATTCCTTGTTGATGGTCTTGTCGCGCACCACCGCCCAGCCGGCGGTTTTGACCACTTCGACATTGAGGCCGTGCTTGGCATAGAAACCAAGCGGGGCCGCCATGATGATAGGTGTCGCACAGGTGATCGGAATGAAGCCGACCTTCAGATCTTTTTTCTCGGGCGCGCCGGCGTCGGCAAAGGCCTCGGTCGCGGTCTGCAGCGGGAAAAATTGCGATATGGCGGCGAGCGCCGTCGACGCCCCGACCGCTTTCAGGAAGGCCCGCCGCGCCGCATCCTTCGGAAACATCTCCCGCATGATCGCCGAGGCCACCACGCTCTGGTAGCGCTTTTCATCCGTCGGCGCCGGCTCGCAGCGCAGACTCAGGCCAGCTTTGTCGTGCTCGCCCATCGAACCGTGTTGGCCGCAGACGCAACCTGACCGTGAGAGCCTGCGATCAGCGTCGAAGGGATCGTCGAAGGTGGACATGCCCCGTTCCTTTGCGTGGTGCGGAAGTGACCAAAGATATACCTCTGCTCTGCACCCGCGTATTCGTCGCCCAGCCGCGCGAGCGCGGCTGGGCGACGAAAGTCATGCACGTTCTATGCCGCCTTGTCGGTCAGCTGGGCTTCCATCGGCAAACCCTCCTCGATCGGCAGCGAGGGATCGCGCGACCATTCGTTCCAGGAGCCGAAATACATCCGGACATCCTTCACGCCGGCATTTTTCAGCGCCAGGAAGGTGTTCGACGCCCGCGCACCCTTGAAGCAATAGAGGTAGACCGGGGTATTCTGCGAAATCCCGACGGTGGCGCATTCGGCGAGGATTTCTTCCTTGGACTTGAAGCGTTGTCCCTCGGCGGTCGGCTTCATCATGCGGTACCACTCGAGCCAGACCGCGCCGGGGATGCGGCCCTTGCGGGGACAGAAATCCTTGCCGTAGGGAGAAGAGCTTTCGCCGATCCACTCGTCGACGTCGCGGACGTCGAGCAGGGCAATGCCGGGCTTGCCGACCGCCGCCAGCATGGTCTTGGCATCGATCAGGATGTCGGCCGCCTCCGGGACGATCGCGAACGACGCAGGTACCGGCTTCGGCACCTCTGTCGTGACCGGCATGCCCTTCGATTTCCAGCTGTCGAACCCGCCATCGAGCACCTTGACCTTGGGATAGCCGAGCATGGTCAAAAGGTAGTAGCCGCGGCAGGACTGGCCGAAGCCGGAATTCATCGACTGTTCGTAGATGACGGCGGTTTCCTTGCCGGACAATCCGGCCTTGCCGAAGGCGTCGGCGAATTTCGTCTTCAGTTCCTGGATGCCTTGCGGCGTCGAGGTGGCCAGATAGGTGAAGATCTCGTGCACATTCACCGCGTTCGGGATGTGACCGGCGGCATAGGCATCGGGATTGCGGGTGTCGATGATGACGCAGGGTTCCTTGGAGGTTAGTTCGGCAAGTTCGCCGGCGGAAATCAGAACGTCCGTCATGTCAGGCCTCTCCTGTTCTGGGTTGGAAGTCGGGGTGGATTGCGAAAGTCTCGCTCACATGTCGGCCAGCATCTTTCGCAGCTGCTTGGTGGCCGGCGTGACGATGGCGACGAAATAGGCCTCGCGAAGCCTGCGCTGGGCACGATGGCTCATCAGGTAACCGCGGGCGCCGCAGTGAAGCATCGCCGCATGGGCGGCGGCGACGCTGGCATCGCCAAGCCGCAGCCGCAGCGCCACCACGCGGCGCCAGTAGCTGTCCTCGCTGTTGTAGGGATCGCCGGCCAGCGTGTTGCCTTCGCTCTCGAGCTCGGCCAGCAATTCCTCGAAGTTGACCGGCTGCTGCGGCAGATAGCGGTTGACGTGGCCAAGCGGCCCGTCGACTTCCTTCATGATCGCGATGCAGTCGCGGATCAGGCCGATCGCCATCCCGGCCTGCAACAGGATAAAACCGGCGCGGATCTTCTTGACGAACGGGCCGGCCGGTTCGGCCAGGATCAGGCGCTCAGGAACAAAGGCGTCGCGGAACTGCACGCCATAGGTGCCGGTGCCGTCCATCGCCAGGAACGGCTGGCACGGCTGCAACGTGATCCCCGGCGCCGAACAATCGGCGAGAAACATCACGAGTTCGCCGGGCGCATCCTCGCGCTCGAAAATGGTGCCGAAATAATGGTCGGGGCCGAGATTTGACACCCAGGGCAAGGCGCCGCGCACGAGATAGCCGCCCGCGACCTTGCGGCCCTTCAATTTCAGCTTCTCGATGCCGAACAGGCTCTTCATCGGATTGGAAAGCCCGGTGCCGCCGAGAATCGTTCCGCTCGCAACACCGTCGGCCAGGCCTTCGGCGAGCGCCGGATTGTCCGAGTTGACCGCGTACCAGACCAGCGTGTTCTGGCACCAGGCCATGAATGCGGTGGCGCCGCAGACTTCACCGATCGCCGCGATGCCCGCGATCGCGGCGCGCAGATCGGCGGAACCATGGTCAGGCCGATGGCTGGCCCAGGCGCCGGCTCGGCCGAATTGGCGCAGCGTGTCGGCCGGGTAGAGCTTGCCGCTGTCGATGTCAGCGGCGAGCGGCGCCAGTTCCCGGCGGGCAATGGCGGCGACCGCATCTGGCATCGATGCGGGCGCGGGATCGCGGTCTTCGAGGATCAATCGACGCGTTGCGACTACAGAATTCATCCGACCCTCCGGGTGTCTGGGAGTTTAAAAACGCCGCGTCGCGTTACGCGCTGACCTCGAGATTGACCGGGCGGGTGAAGGTGTTGGCGACCGGCGACCACTTCTTGACGTGGGTCACCAGCGCGTCGATTTCGGATTGCGGAATGCCCTCGCATTCCATGTTGACCTTGACCCGCACATCGGTGAAGCCGACCGGCTTTTCGCTGACGTCGCCGGTGCCCCACACCGCGGTGATGTTGAGATCGCCCTCGAGCTCAAGCTCGAGCTTGTTGACGGTCCAGCCGCGATGCACCGCGTTGGCGTGCAGCCCAACGGCGAGGCACGAGCCGAGCGCGGCCAGCGAGGCTTCCGACGGATTGGGCGCCGTGTCGTCGCCGAGCAGGCCCGGCGGCTCGTCCACAATGTAAGGGGCGAGATTACGGATATAGTTGGCGTGGCGGAACTTGCCTTCGGCCACCGTCTTGCACTTCAAGGTCTTGATGACCTTCGGATTGGCCTTACTGGTTTCGATCAACTGCTCGAGCCCACTTCTGTCGATGGGCGCGAGGCAGCCTGTCAGCACTGTTTTTTGAGCGACCGCGGTCATTCATTTTCTCCCTAGGGGGTAGGATACCGAACGGTCTGTATCCTGCAGAAAGCGTGCCAGACCCCGCGTCGGAGAAAATCCGAAGTCCTTGAGCCGCTTAGATGGTTTGCTGAGAAATTGACCAGGGACGGAACTGCTCAACACGACAGCAATTGCTGCGCGGCGCGATTAGTTTCGACGCAGTTCCGGACTCACCCCAAGATGCGACTTGATGATGCCGACCCAGTTGGATTAAGTGGGAACATGGTCAAGGTAGCTTCGAAGAAGCCAAAGGTCGCAGTGGGCAGCGTCGGCGATGAAGAGTCGGCACGCAGCCGGCTGCTCAACGCCGCGACGCAGTTGTTCTGCAAGAACGGCATCAATGCAACCGGCATCGACGCCATTATCAACGAGGCTGGCACCGCCAAGACCACGCTCTACAAATTGTTCGGGTCGAAAACCAACCTGGTACATGCCGTGTTGGAGAGCGAAGGGAAGCAGTGGCGCGACTGGTTCATCACAGCGATCGAATCCGGCGGCGGCGATGCGCAGACCAAGCTGACACGAATTTTTCCGGCGCTGAAGGACTGGTTCGGCCAGGAGCGTTTCTACGGTTGCCCGTTCATCAATGCCGTCGGCGAGCACGACAAGGACCAGAAGCAGTTCCGCGCCATCGCGATGCGCCACAAGAAGGTCGTGCTCGGGCATATCGAGCGGCTGGCCCGCGAAATGGGCGCGGCCGATCCGCAAGTGGTCGCGCATCAATTGGGACTGCTCATCGACGGCGCCATCGTTGCCGCCATGGTGACGCGCGATCCCGGCGTCGCCGACACCGCGGGGCTGGCCGCAGGTTCGCTGCTCGGACCCGTGAAGCCGAAGAAAGCAAAACGCGTCAGCCACGCGGCGACGCAGCTCGCGGCGGTGTGAAGCCGCGCCTGTGTGCGGTGGCGCCGCGTGCGATCGGATCCAAGCTGCGGCTCGCGATCGTCAAACAGCCCCTAGCCGACCTACAGATCTGTTGGACGGACGACTCGATTGGCGCATCAGACGGAGCGATCCCTGGAAGGGCCGATAGCGCCCAGATGACCCGCCGGGTGAACGACCGGCCGCTTGGAAGATCCGCGGTCAGAACCAACGGCGAAGCGCTCAACGTATTTTTTTCTGATTTTTTACGAGGTTGCGTATGGACAAGAAATCAACTCTGAATTATACAATCTTAGGGTGTTTTTAAAAGGAGATATATCATGCCGTTAAGTGATAAAACCAAAAGCCAGATCCTGGATTTGATCAAGAGAGAGATTCAGCCCGAAATAGATGCCGCGGTGGCAAAAAAAGCTGAAATCGAAAAGTTTCGTAGCAACCTAGGGCTTTATCTGAAGCTTCCCTACATCAAGGTGCCCTACATCAAAATTCCCTACGTCAAGATCTGACATCGGCCGAGCATGTTCCCCGATTTTTCCGGGCCGCTCGATTACTCCATCGAGGCGGACGATCTGTTTCGCCTCGTTGCAACCGAGCATTACAGGTCGGTGGGGGAGCGGTTTGTAAGCAAGTTCGGGTCAACCATCAATCGGACTTCATCCGGTCTGATGGAATACATTGCCGACCGCATTCGTGGCGATCTCAGCCTTCCGACCGTGTGGCGACCGTCCTTCGGGTTGGCCGATCGCGCCCTGTATGAGGAAGGCCTTCACGTCACCGACCCGACGACGATCGCCGTCGAACTGGCGCTGGCGTTCGAGCCCGGAGCCGGCTGCGGTTGCGACTTTTCGTTCACGCTGCCGAAGCCGACGCGCGTTGCGGTCGGACCTTACGTGATTCCGATTGATGGCAACGCGCGAATCCGCGTCGACAGCTCGGCGCTTTATCTGGAGCGGCCTGACACGCCGAGCCTGGTTCTTCGGAAGGACACCGACGGACTTGCGTTTGAGGCCCAGACGATCGACCTGGAACGGATCGACATAGAACGCCTGCCACAATTGCGGACGGGCGACCACTGTGTGCTTTTTGCGAGCGAGGCCTCGCTCGACGGGCTCGATGAAAACGAGTTGCCGTTCCCGATCAGCCGGCGCGGCGCAGAGGTCGTTCCGACCTGGAGCGAGGCCTATTCGCTGATCGCAGCCGCGTCGCCTGACTATCTGGACTGGGTAACACGAGCCATACGGTCGATCATTCCCGTGCAGGCGCCGAGCGGCAGCATGGTGAGCGGATCGCAGGGCCATCGGCCAAGCGAAGTCTACATGACCGATCATCTCGAGCCGATCAAGCTTGCCGAGATGCTGGTGCATGAGGCAAGCCACCAATATTTTCACATCGCGACTTTTCTCGGCCCGGTCGAGGACGGCACCGATCACGATCTCTATTATTCGCCGGTCGTGGAAAGGCCGCGACCGATCGAAAAGATCCTGCTCGCCTACCACGCCTTCGCCAACGTGATCCTGTTCCTGCGCCTTTGCCAAAGTCGCGGACTGGGCGATCAGGACTTCCTGGAGTCGAATTTGCGCAGGCTCAGCGAGGAAGTGGCCACACTGCAGAAGCCGCTCGAGACGAGCCGCGGCTTGACCGAGCTTGGCAAGGTTTTGTGGCAACCCCTCGCAGAGCGGTTGCATCATGCCCATTAGCGCCATTATTTTGAAACTTGCGTCGCGCTGCAATCTGAACTGCAGCTATTGCTACCTGTACAACCATGAGGACAAGACCTACCTCGAAAAGCCGAAGCTGATCAGTGACCGCGTCTACGATGCAACGCTGGACCGGATTTCCAGCTACTGCAGCCATCTTGGTGCTGATGCCAGCATGAGCGTGGTATTTCACGGCGGCGAGCCAACGATGATCGGACACAGGCGCTTCGACGAACTGGCTACGCGCGCCAGGCAGCGCCTCGGGCCGCAATTGTCGGCGCTCGCCATGCAGACGAACGGCGTTCTCATCAGCGATGAATGGGCTGAAACCCTCAAACGGCACGGCGTGCATGTCGGCGTCAGTCTGGACGGCGATGCCGATGTCCACGATGCCGCGCGGGTTGATCACCGCGGCCGTGGAAGTCACGCCCGGACGATCCGGGGTATCGACATCCTGAAACGCCATGGGATAGCGCCGCGCATCCTGTGTGTCGTGAACCCCGGCTCAAGCGGCGCTGCAACCTATCGGCATATTCGCACCCTTGGCTGCGAATCGATGGATTTCCTTCTGCCCGACGTCTCGCACGACAACAAGGAAAAATTCTACGGTTCCTATGGCGCTACCCCGGTCGCCGATTTTCTGATCGGTGCTTTCGACGCGTGGTTTGAAGAAGACGACGGCAACGTTCGTATCCGCTTGTTCTGGGATCTGATCAAAAGCCTGCTCGGCGGAGCCCGCTCTTCGGATGCGTTCGGCAATCCGCTGATGGCTTACCTGATTGTCGACACCGATGGCGCGGTGGAAGCGCTTGACGCACTACGCGTCTGCGCATCTGCCCTGAGCCAGAGCGGGCTGAATGTAATCAGCGATGAGCTGTTCGACCTGCATCGTGGATTGCCCCTGGTCCAGAAGGCGGTCGATCAGGGCTTCGAGTTGCCGACGGCTTGCCGCCGCTGCCCGGAACGCGAGATTTGCGGCGGCGGCTATTTGCCTCACCGATATTCCCACGCGCGACAATTCGACAATCCATCGGTCTGGTGCGCCGACATCCAAAAGCTGCTTGAGCACATCCGAGCTCACGTTGGGGGAAGCGTCGCGGGCGCGATTTCGCCGGCGCGTTTGTCCCCGCGCGAGCCTGCCTATTCGCATGTTGACGGTGCATGACCAATCCGGTCAATCTCGCCCTTGCCGTATCTGGCGTCACAACGTCATCGTTTCTCAGGGGTTTGCCGCGATTGAGAAGAGATGGAGACTCAGACCTGGCTGCCCATTTGATCCCGGCCGCCGCCTACCTTCGCAGGTTTCTCGACTTACACGGTGGAACGCTGCAAACGCAGCGGCTGAAATGGATCGGCGCCGGCGGCACGCATTTCGTGTTCGCGGATCCCGATGGGTCGCAAGACTACGTCATCAAGATCGCGCGGCAACCGAACGACGCCGGCCAGGATCCGTCGCGGGGAAATGCCGAAAGCGGCTGCGCGGCCACTTCGAACGATAGGCTGCGTCGCTACTTCCCGGCTCAGTGGCTCGCGCCGTCTTACATGGCGTCAGCTCCGGTCGTCATGCTGGATGGGACATTCCGCGCTGCCGCAACCGTCCTGGTGCAGAGCTATGAGGCAAACTTTCTCAACAATGATCGCGTCGGCCTGCAAAAAGTCTATCCCGAATTGCGGACGGCCAGCGCCGGGCGAACGGCACGTTATCGTTCCATCAACACCTTGCTGACCGGGCCATGGTCAAGCCGCGCCATCGGCGATTTCGTGGCCGGCTGTCCCAATCTCGCAAAGATTGCGACACTTGTTTTGGCTGATGAAGGTTTTTACACCATCGTAACCGCATTGTTAACCGGCACGGAACGACTGGTTGCCGAAACCTCGGAGATCATCGATCTAGCCGGCAACGACAACGTTTTTTTCTACAATACGGATCGGGGGTGGACTTGCCGGATCGGAGACGTCGTCAAACAGGACCGGCTCGACCATCTGAATGACCTGCTCGGCCGACTGAGATCGCTGGACGAGCTTACAAATCGGGAACTGGCCGTCATACTGAACGGACTGGTCTTCGTCAGGTTGTTAAATTTCCTGAGCGTGCTGGTGCGGGGCCGGACATCGATTGATCTCAAGGTGAGCGATCAGGCTCTGCAGATCCTGTGGCAACGCTTCGAGTGCGGGTTCTGGCTGGGCAGACTGGCGGAGCCGCTGCGCCTGCTCCACCCCGAGGTCGCGCCGGCTCCTCCGGCGAGAAAAACCCGCAAGCGCTGATGCCGCCTTCGGCATGGACGGGCAACGGCACATCTCGCCGCCGCACGATCCGCAATCTGGCCCTACCGGCGCGCCAGAATCCTCGCCTCGATCCGGTCGAGTTCGCTGGCCAGATCGCGCTCGATATCGGCCACCGCGATGTCGAGGACCGCATAGCCGCGCGCCTCCAGCCAGGCGCGGCGCGCCGCGCGGTCGTTTCCGATCGCCGCGCTCTCGTCGGCATTGGTCAACTCGATCGCGAGACGAAGCACGAAGGAAACAAAATCCGGAATGTGCCGGCCAACGGGCGTCTGACGCTTGAACTGGCCAGCGAAGCGTCGGTCCGAACGCAGGGCCTGCCACAGCAGGCGTTCGGCGTCGGTCGGATTTCGCCGCAACAGCCGCGCCAGTCCGCGCACCGTGGAGCTTTCCGACGCGGCCGCGCCCTGCCCGTGCTCGGCCAGTAGCGCGCGTAGCCTTGTCGCCTGTTCGCCGTCGAGCACGCCGCCCTTGGCCGGACCTTTTCGCCCTTCGGCGATCGCCATGATCACCCCGTGCAGCGTGTGCATGTCCTGCTTGGTCGGCTCCATCCGCGCGAAGATGTTGCGCAGGTTGACCAGCATGGTCTCGCGTTTTTCGGCCGGGCGCAGGAATTCGACCTTGTCGAGTTCAGCCACCAGATTGTCGAAGAAAGCCTGCATCTGGTGCTGCGAGGCGCGCTCGGAGCGTTCGGGCATCGAGAACGGCAGCGCGCCGGCGGTCGCATGCTTGAACCATTCATAGGAGATCAGCAGCACCGCCTGGGCCAGGTTCAGCGAGGCAAAGCCGGGATTGACCGGAAAGGTGATGAGGCGATTGGCGAGTGCCACCTCCTCGTTCTGCAACCCATAGCGCTCTCGCCCGAACAGGATACCGACGATGCCGCCAGCCCCGATCTCGGCCGTCATCTCGCGCGCGGCGAGTTCCGGCGCCACCACCGGCTTGGCCTGGTCGTGGGCGCGGGCCGAAGTGGCGAACAAGAGCGTGCAGTCGGCGACCGCCTGCTCGACGCTGTCGAACAGCGCCACGCCCTCCAGGATATGGTCGGCGCCGGCGGCGGCGCGCTGCGCCGTGAGGCTCGGCCAGCCGTCGCGCGGCTTGACGATACGCAAATGGGTCAGGGCAAAATTGCCCATCGCGCGCGCGGCCATGCCGATGTTTTCGCCGAGCTGCGGCTCAACCAGAATGACAACAGGTCCGGCCAATGCAATGCCTGATTTAGTCTTGTCGGTGCCCGAACCGGACATATCACTCCACTCTCTGATGCAACTTCCAAGGGTGATGTTAAAGGCGACGGCCAAGGACCTGATGCAACGCATCAACCACGGCCGATCATCGAGCGCCCGTCTAGCAGCATTTGCCGTTGGGGTCGCGAGGCCTTCATGCAATGCCTCAGGCCGCGCCCGACACTCGCCCGGCACCGGTTCCGCTTTGCAGCATTTCCAAAGTCATATAAATGGCTTAGTGCCTCCTTTTAAACTTCAACCGACTTGGCACAAGGTAGCATCGTCCGCAGCCGATGGATGGTGACTGTCCAGAGGATCGGCTGTCGGCCACAACAAAATCAGCCGGAATCGGCTTGCAAGGGCGGGCACTGGGGGGAACTTGAATGCTGCGCAAATGGTCATTGGCGATCGCCGGTCTGCTGCTGATTCTGGCCGGGGGCGAACTGGCCCATCTGACGCAGACTTCCGGCGGCATCCGGATCCAGGATGTGCGCTTCAAGGGCGCCGCCGGAAACCTCATGAGTGCCCTGCTCTACATTCCGCCCAATGCGTCAGCGACGTCGCCAGCCCCCGGCATTCTCGCGATCCACGGCTACATCAATTCGCGAGAGACCCAGGATGGCTTTGCCATCGAGTTCGCCCGCCGCGGCTACGTCGTCCTCGCCCTCGACCAGACCGGCCACGGTTACAGCGATCCGCCCGCCTTCTCAGGTGGCTTCGGCGGCCCCGACGGACTTTCCTACCTCCGTAGTCTCGACCTCGTCGACAGGAACAACATCGGCCTCGAAGGCCATTCCATGGGTGGCTGGGCCGTACTCGCCGCCGCCGCAGCGATGCCGTATAACTACCGCTCGATGGTGCTGGAGGGATCGTCCACGGGCAAGCCTTTTGCCGCCGAGGGCACCCCGGGCTGGCCGCGCAATGTCGCCCTGGTATTCGCTCAATATGAGGAATTTCCTGAGCTGATGTGGAAGGTCGAGCGCGCGCGCGACGTCACGGAGAGCCAGAAGCTTCAGGCCTTGTTCGGCACCGCGGATCGGATCCAACCCGGCAGGGTCTATGGCGACATCGCGGAAGGTTCCGCGCGGGTGCTGTACACGCCGGCGATGACCCATCCGGCCGAGCACATCTCGCGTCAGGCGATCGGCTATAGCCTCGACTGGTTCGCACGGACGCTGCAAGGCGGCACGCCGCTTCCGGACGACAACCAGATCTGGTTCGCCAAGGAAATCGGTACGCTGATCGCGCTGATCGGCTTCGTGGCGCTGCTGCTCGGGGTTTTCAATGGGCTGGTCGAAACGCCTGCGTTCGAGCGCCTCAAGCCGCCCAAGATCGCCGCCGTGATGCGGCCAGCCCCGATCGCCGCCAAAGGCGGCCGCTGGTTGGCAGCCTTCGTGCTGACCGCCGTGATACCCGCGCTGACCTACTACCCGGCGTTCGCGCTGGCCGGCCTCTTCGTCAAGCCCTCGCTGTTGCTGCCGCAGGGCATCACCAACCAGATCCTGGTCTGGGCCATCATCAACGCCCTGATCACGCTGGCGTTGATGCGGTTGGCGCCCAAACGCGCCAGCCGTGGCGGCCTACTCCTGCCGTCTGTCCTGATCGCCCTCGCAACGATGATCGCAGGCTATGCCGCGCTGCGGCTGGCCGACTTTGCCTTCAAGATCGATTTCAGGTTCTGGATCGTCGCCCTCAAGCTGATGAGCGCCAAACAATTCCTGATCTTTCTGATCTATTTGATCCCCTTCACCGCCTATTTCGTGATCGCGTTGCACGTGATGCACCGAAACTTCTCGACCATGACCGTGGGGCGCGGGGTACTCTATCTCACCAATATCATGGCGCTGACGTCAGGCTTCATCGTGCTGCTGGCCCTGCAATATGGCACGCTGTGGCTGACCGGTAAGCTGTTCAATCCGCTGCCCGACCCCGGCTTCGTGCCGCTCGCCACCATCGTCGCCATCCAGTTCGTGCCGCTGTTGGCGATCGCGGCCGTGATCGCGACCTTCACCTGGCGGCGCACCGGCTCGAGCCTGCCCGGCGCCCTGATCTGCGGCCTGTTCGTCACCTGGTACGTCGTGGCGGGGACCGCTACCCAGGCGGCTTTCTAGCCCAAAGTTCGGGCGAAAGAGCTGGGCTGCGCGGCTTTCGCCAGCGCATGGGCAATGCTATAGCGCGGTCATCACCCCTTCGTCCGCCCCCGAAACGCGACCAATTCCCTGAAAAAGGCCCGATCTCCATGGCAAAAATCAAGGTGACCAACCCCGTCGTCGAACTCGATGGCGACGAGATGACCCGGATCATCTGGCAGTACATCAAGGACAAGCTGATCACCCCCTTTCTCGATATCGAGCTGATGTATTTCGACCTGGGGATGGAATACCGCGACCAGACCAACGACCAGGTCACCGTCGACGCCGCCAACGCCATCAAGAAGGTCGGTGTCGGCGTCAAATGCGCGACCATCACCCCCGACGAAGCCCGGGTGAAGGAGTTCGGGCTGAAGGAAATGTGGAAATCGCCCAACGGCACCATCCGCAACATCCTCGGCGGCGTGGTGTTCCGGGAGCCGATCATCTGCCGGAACGTGCCGCGGCTGGTGCCGGGCTGGACCAAGCCGATCATCATCGGCCGCCATGCCTTCGGCGACCAGTACCGCGCCACCGACTTCAAATTCCCGGGCAAGGGCATCCTGACGATGAAATTCGTCGGCGAAGACGGCAAGGTGATCGAACGCGAGGTGTACAAGTCGCCCAGCGCCGGCGTGGCGCTCGCGATGTACAATCTGGACGATTCGATCGCAGATTTCGCCCGGGCTTCCTTCAATCAGGGGTTGTCGAAGGGCTATTCGGTCTATCTTTCGACCAAGAACACCATCCTCAAGGTCTATGACGGGCGCTTCAAGGACATTTTTCAGGAGGTCTTCGATGCCGAGTTCAAGGCCCAGTTCGACGCGAAGAAGATCACCTACGAGCATCGCCTGATCGACGACATGGTCGCCGCCGCCATGAAATGGTCCGGCGGCTACGTCTGGGCCTGCAAGAACTATGACGGCGACGTGCAATCCGACACCATCGCCCAAGGCTACGGCTCGCTCGGCCTGATGACCTCGGTCTTGATGACGCCAGACGGCAAGACGGTCGAAGCCGAGGCCGCCCACGGCACGGTGACTAGACATTACCGCGAGCATCAGAAGGGCAAGGCGACCTCGACCAACTCGATCGCCTCGATCTTTGCCTGGACCCGCGGCCTGTCGCACCGCGCCAAGCTCGACAACAACGAGGCGCTGGCGAAATTCGCAGGCACGCTGGAGCGGGTCTGCGTCGAGACCGTCGAAGCCGGCTTCATGACCAAGGACCTCGCGCTCCTGGTCGGCGCTGATCAGCGCTGGCTCTCCACCACCGGCTTCCTCGACAAGGTCGCCGAAAACCTGACCAAGGCGATGTCGGCATAGACGACCATGCTCCACCTCAAGCCTACCGCCCTCGCGCTGTTGTTGCTGTCGGTTGCGCCGCTGAGCGCGGCCGCCGCCGAAACTCCGCTCCCCGACGCCATCCAGGCGCCGGGAGAAACCGTGGTGCTGTCAACCCACGCCGAAGGCGCCCAGGTTTACGAATGCAAGGCGGCGCCCGACGGCAAATTGGCCTGGGTGTTCCGCGAACCGATCGCCACCCTCTTGCTGGACGGCAAGACCATCGGTCGTCACTATGCCGGGCCGAATTGGGAGGACAATGACGGGAGTGCCGTGACCGGCAAGGTCGCGGCCAGCGCACCGGGCGCGAAGCCGGACGATATTCCCTGGCTGAAGCTCCAGGTGGTTTCCAGCCACGGCACCGGCATCCTCACCGGCGTCACCACCGTGCAGCGGATCCATACCGAGGGCGGCAAGATCGAGGGGCCGTGCGACAAGGCCGGCAGCTTCCGCAGCGTGGCCTATTCCGCGGACTACGTGTTCCTCCGCAAGGGGTGAGCAACACCGCGAGATGGCCGCCGCATGACGTCAAAGGCGTTGCCGCCTCAGGCGCCGGCCATGGCCTGTTCGATCGCGGCCAGCGCCGCTTCCGCCTTGGCGCCGTCGGGTCCGCCGGCTTGCGCCATGTCGGGCCGGCCGCCGCCGCCCTTGCCCCCCAGCGCCACCGAACCGACCCGCGCCAGATCGACCGCGTTGTAACGCGACGTGAGATCGGCGGTGACACCGACGACGACGCCGGCCTTGCCGTCCCCGGTAACGCCGACGATGGCAACGACCCCGGAGCCGAGCTGTTTCTTGGCATCGTCAGCGAGGCTCTTGAGATCCTTGGTCTCGACTCCCTCAATGGCGCGCGCCATCAGCTTGACGTCGCCGACATGGCGCACGCCGTTGGCGCCGGGCGCGCCGCCGGCCCCACCGCCCCCCATCGCCAGCTTCTTGCGCGCCTCCGACAGATCGCGCTCCAGCTTTTTTTCCCTTTCCATCAGGGAAGCAATGCGCGCCGGCATCTCCTCCAGCGAGGTGCGCAGTTCCATTGCCGCACTCTTCGCCAACGCCGTGGTGTCGTTGGCGTGCTTGCGCGCATAATGGCCGGTCAGCGCCTCGATGCGGCGAACGCCGGAGGCGACCGCGCTTTCGCCGGTCACCGTGATCAGGCCGATATCGCCGGTGCGGCGCACATGGGTGCCGCCGCACAATTCGACCGACCAGCCGAGCGCGTTGGAACCATGCTCGCGCGCGGCCCTGCCCATCGAAACCACCCGCACCTCGTCGCCGTATTTTTCGCCGAACAGCGCGCGCGCGCCGGCATCGCGGGCATCGTCGACCGCCATCAGGCGGGTGGTGACCTCGTCATTCTCCAGCACGACCTGGTTGGCGATATCCTCGATCTTGGAGAGTTCGCCCGGCGTGATCGGCTTCTGGTGGACGAAATCGAAGCGCAGCCGATCCGGCGCCACCAGCGAGCCGCGCTGGGCGATATGGTCGCCGAGCACCTGGCGCAGCGCCTCGTGCAGGATGTGCGTCGCAGAGTGATGGGCGCGGATCGAGGTGCGCCTGCCATGGTCGACTTCCAGTGCCAGCGCCGTGCCGGGCGTCAGCGTGCCCTGCTCGACCGTGCCGAGATGCACGAACAGATCGCCGGCCTTCTTCTGGGTATCGGTGACACGGAAGCGGACGCCCTCGCCGGTCAGCACGCCGGTGTCGCCGACCTGGCCGCCCGATTCGGCATAGAACGGCGTCTGGTTCAGAACAATGGCGCCGCTCTCACCGGCCTTCAGGCTCCCGACCTCGTTGCCGTCCTTGACCAGCGCGCCAACCACGCCCTCGGCGGTCTCGGTTTCATAGCCGAGGAATTCGGTGGCGCCGAGTTTCTCGCGCAGCGGAAACCAGACCGTCTCGCTCGCGGTATCGCCGCTTCCCGCCCAGGCCGCGCGCGCCTTTTCGCGCTGCCGGTCCATCGCATCGGTGAAGGAGGCGATGTCGACCGAGATACCGCGCGACTTCAGCGCGTCCTGGGTCAGATCGAGCGGAAAACCATAGGTGTCGTACAACGTGAACGCGGTGTCGCCATCGAACATGTCGCCTTTCTTCAAGCTGCTGCTCTTCTCGTCCAGGATCGACAGACCGCGCTCCAGCGTCTTGCGGAAGCGGGTTTCTTCCAGCCGCAGCGTCTCCTCGATCAGGCTCTCGGCGCGAACCAGTTCGGGATAGGCCTGGCCCATCTCGCGCACCAGCGCCCACACCAGGCGATGCATCAACGGATCGCGCGCCCCGAGAAGCTGCGCATGGCGCATGGCGCGGCGCATGATCCGCCGCAGCACGTAACCGCGGCCCTCATTCGACGGCAGTACTCCGTCCGCGATCAGGAACGACGACGCCCGCAGATGATCGGCGATCACGCGCAATGAGGCCTTCTGCGCGCCGTGCGGATCGGCGCCGGTCAGCTCCGCGATGGCGCGGATCAGGGCGACGAACAAATCGATATCGTAATTGTCGTGCTTGCCCTGCAGCACCGCCGCGACGCGCTCGAGGCCGGCGCCGGTGTCGATCGAGGGTTTTGGCAATGGGTTGCGCACGCCGCCCTCGAACTGCTCGAACTGCATGAACACCAGGTTCCAGATCTCGATGAAGCGGTCGCCCTCGGCCTCCGGCGAACCCGGCGGGCCGCCCCAGATCTTGTCGCCATGGTCATAGAAGATTTCCGAGCAGGGACCGCAGGGGCCGGTATCGCCCATCTGCCAGAAATTATCGGAACCACTGATGCGGATGATGCGCGACTCCGGAAGCCCCGCGATCTTCTTCCAGAGATCGAACGCCTCGTCGTCGTCGATGTAGACGGTTGCCGTGAGTTTTTCCTTGGGCAGGCCGAACTCTTGGGTCACGAGCTTCCAGGCCAGTTCGATCGCCTGATCCTTGAAGTAGTCGCCAAATGAGAAGTTGCCGAGCATCTCGAAAAAGGTGTGATGACGCGCGGTGTAGCCGACGTTGTCCAGATCGTTGTGCTTGCCGCCGGCGCGCACGCATTTCTGCGAGGTGGTGGCGCGCTGATAGGGCCGCTTCTCGACGCCGGTAAAAACGTTCTTGAACTGCACCATGCCGGCATTGGTGAACATCAGCGTCGGATCGTTACGCGGCACCAGCGGCGACGACGGCACGATGGCGTGGCCGTTGTCGGCAAAGAAGTTAAGAAATGTCGACCTGATCTCGTTGACGCCGCTCATGTCAGTCCAATCGCAAGAAGCCCTACTGAAAAAACCCTGAAATAGCCACCACTTGGGTCTGTCTCCGGCACCAACGCTTTTAGACATTGGGGATCGCGCTGTCCAGAAAGTGTGCAAGAGATCAGCGGCTTGCCGCACCAGCACAAGACCGTTGATAGCTGCTGTTGCCGCGTTGACAGTCTTGGCGCGACCGTGTTTTTGTCCTATCTATGAGACGACAGTCGCGTCGGGAGAGATCGGCTTCAGGCAGCCGGCGCCGAAGGAGCAACCGCCCCGGAAACTCTCAGGCAAACGGACCGCGCGACTTGAATGCATCTGGAAAGAGACGCCACCGGGCTTGAGTCCCGGATGCGTCCGCCGACGGGATAATACTCTCAGGCACAGCGACAGATGGGGCTTCGAAAGGTTTTGCAGGGATTTTCCCTGGGAGACCGCGAGGGCCCTTGATGCTTGCGAATGACGCTGAAATCGATCTGAAATACACGCCTTTACACGCGCTACACTTGGCGCGCGGCGGCAAGATGGTGCCTTTCGCCGGCTATGACATGCCGGTTCAATATGCAACCGGCGTGCTACGGGAGCATCTGCATACCCGCGCCTCCGCGGGCTTGTTCGACGTTTCCCATATGGGCCAGATCGCCCTGCGCCCGAAATCCGGCCATATCGAGGACGCCGCGCTGGCGCTGGAGCGGCTGGTGCCGCAGGACATTCTATCGCTGGCGCCGGGACGGCAGCGCTACGCCCAATTCACCAACGCTTCCGGCGGCATTCTCGATGATCTGATGGTCGCCAATTTCGGCGACCATCTGTATCTCGTGGTCAACGCGGCCTGCAAGGCTGCGGACGAGGCTCATCTGCGGGCCGGCCTCGCCGACGCCTGCGTGATCGAGCCGCTGCAGAATCGCGCGCTGATCGCCCTGCAGGGGCCGAAGGCCTGCGCCGTACTGGCGAAACTGGGGGCAGACGTCGCCGCCATGCGCTTCATGGACGCCGCGCCACGATCGATCGACGGCATCGAATGTCTGGTCTCGCGCTCGGGCTATACCGGCGAGGACGGTTTTGAAATCTCGGTCCCGGCCATGCAGGTGGAAGGGCTGGCTGGCGAGCTATTGGCAAATGTCGAGGTGCTGCCGATCGGGCTCGGCGCACGTGACAGCCTGCGGCTCGAGGCCGGACTATGTCTTTATGGCCACGACATCGACACCTCAACGACGCCGGTGGAAGCCGCCCTGCAATGGTCGATCCAGAAAAGCCGCCGAAAGGCCGGCGCCCGCGCCGGCGGTTTTCCCGGCGCGGACGTGATCCTGCCTCAGCTCGAAAACGGCGCCTCTCGCCATCGCCTCGGATTGCGGCCCGAAGGCCGCGCGCCGGCGCGCGAAGGCGCGCCGCTGTTTGCGGACGAGGCTTCCTCCCGGCCTATTGGCGCGGTCACCTCGGGCGGCTTTGGCCCAAGCCTTAATGCGCCGGTTGCGATGGGCTATCTGCCCTCGCCGCACGCCGTTCCAGGCAGCATCGTGTTCGCCGAAGTGCGCGGACAACGATTGCCGCTGCGGGTCTCGCCGATGCCTTTCCTCCCCCACAGCTACAAACGCTGAAAGGATCTGTCATGACGACGCTGTTCACATCCGACCACGAATGGCTCCGTATCGAGGGCGACGTCGCCACCATCGGCATCACCGATTACGCCCAGACCCAGCTCGGCGACGTGGTGTTCGTCGAACTGCCCAAAGTCGGCCGGACCCTGAAGAAGGCGGAAGCCGCCGCCGTGGTCGAATCCGTCAAGGCCGCCTCCGACGTTTACGCGCCGATTTCAGGCGAAGTGCTTGAGGTCAACAACGTGCTGGCCGACGAGCCGGCGCTGGTCAATTCCGACGCCGCGGGCAAGGCCTGGTTTTTCAAACTCAAGATCGCCGACAAAAGCGAACTCGACGGCCTGATGGATGAGGCCGCCTACAAGGCCCATACGGCGTGAGATGAAGAGACTTGAGATGAAGCGATTTGAGATGAAGAGACGATTGACCCGCCTCTCAATGTCATCGTCCGCGAAAGCGGACGTACGCCGGGACGTCTCCGTTCAACTACAGCCGCCGGTGATGCCTGGATACCCCGCTTTCGCGGGGTATGACGGCGTCGAATATCCGAGGAACCAGCCATGACCGTGCACTTCAAGCCCGCCCAGGATGCCGCCACGACCTTCATGCGCCGCCACATCGGTCCCTCGCCGCGCGACGTCCACGCGATGCTGGAAACCGTCGGGGTCAAAAGTCCGAGCGAATTGATGGCTCAAACCCTGCCGTCGTCGATCCGGCAGAAGCTGCCGCTCGATCTCGGCCCGGCCTTGAGCGAAACCGACGCGCTGGCGCACATGAGCGAGCTTTCGTCCGGGAACCGGGTGTTCACCTCGCTGATCGGAATGGGCTATGCAGGGACGATTTTGCCGGCGGTGATCCAGCGCAACATCCTGGAGAATCCGGCCTGGTATACGGCCTACACGCCCTACCAGCCGGAAATCAGTCAGGGCCGGCTGGAAGCCTTGTTCAATTTCCAGACCATGATCTGCGATCTCACCGGGCTTGACGTCGCCAACGCCTCGCTGCTCGATGAGGCCACCGCGGCCGCGGAAGCGATGGCACTTGCCGAGCGCGCCGCGCAGCCTAAGACAAAATCGTTCTTTGTCGATGCCGAGGTACATCCGCAGACCCTGGCGGTTCTTCGCACCCGCGCCGAGCCGCTGGGCTGGCATTTGATCGTCGGCGATCCCTTGAGCGATCTCGAAGGTGCCGACGTGTTCGGCGCACTGCTGCAGTATCCCGCTAGTTCGGGGGCGGTGCGCGACCTCAGGCCCGCGATCGCCGGCCTGCGCGCCAAGGGCGCGCTCAGCGTGGTGGCCGCCGATCTGTTGGCGCTGACGCTGCTCGCCTCGCCCGGCGAACTCGGCGCCGACATCGCGATCGGATCGGCGCAGCGTTTTGGGGTGCCGATGGGATATGGCGGGCCGCACGCCGCCTACATGGCGGTGCGCGATCCCTTCAAACGGGCGCTGCCCGGGCGCATCGTCGGGCTGTCGATCGACAGCCGCGGCCAGCCGGCCTATCGGCTGGCGCTGCAGACCCGCGAGCAGCACATCCGCCGTGAAAAGGCCACCTCCAACATCTGCACCGCGCAGGTGCTGCTGGCCGTGATCGCTTCGATGTATGCGGTCTATCACGGCCCAGAGGGATTGACCGAAATCGCCCGTATCGTCCATCGCCGTACCGCCGTGCTGGCGGCTGGATTGCGCAAGCTCGGTTTTGGGCCGCGTCATCAGGCGTTTTTCGATACGGTGACGGTCGATGCCGGGGACCAGCAAGGCGACATCATTTCCCGGGCGCTGCAAGAGAACATCAACTTTCGGATCGGCGACGGCACGCTCGGCATCGCGCTGGACGAAACCACGACGCCTTCGATCGTCGAAGCGGTCTGGCGCGCGTTCGGCGGCAGGCTGGATTATGCCGATGTCGAGCGCGGCACGCGCGATAGCCTGCCTGCTGAGCTGAGGCGTGGCAGCGCCTTCCTCACCCATCCGGTTTTTCATCAACATCGTTCGGAAACCGAGCTGTTGCGCTATATGCGCAAGCTGAGCGACCGCGATCTCGCGCTCGACCGCGCCATGATTCCGCTGGGCTCCTGCACCATGAAACTCAATGCCACCACCGAGATGATGCCGCTGACCTGGCCCGCATTCGCCGGGCTGCATCCATTCGCGCCAGCCGATCAGGCCCAAGGCTATCACACGCTGTTTGCGCGGCTGCAGCAATGGCTGTGCGACATCACCGGCTATGATGCGATCTCGCTGCAGCCGAACTCCGGCGCGCAAGGCGAGTATGCCGGGCTGCTCGCGATCCGGGCCTACCACGCCGCGCGCGGCGAGCGGCACCGCAACGTTTGCCTGATTCCCTCCTCGGCACACGGCACCAACCCGGCCTCCGCCAGCATGGCCGGCATGGAGGTCGTGGTGGTCGCCTGCGACGCCCGCGGCGACGTCGATGTCGACGACCTCCGCGCCAAGGCGGCACGGCACGGCGACCATCTCGCCGCCATCATGATCACCTATCCCTCGACCCATGGCGTGTTCGAGGAGCACATCGGCGAGATCTGCGACATCGTGCACGGCCATGGCGGACAGGTCTATCTCGACGGCGCCAACCTGAACGCGCAGGTCGGGCTGGCGCGGCCCGGCGACTACGGCGCCGACGTCAGTCATCTCAATCTGCACAAGACGTTCTGCATTCCGCATGGCGGCGGCGGTCCCGGCATGGGACCGATCGGCGTCCGGGCGCATCTTGCGCCTTACCTGCCGGGACATCCCTTCACCGACGGCAAGGTGCCGGGGGCCGCAGGACCGGTTGCGGCGGCGCCGTTCGGCTCGGCGTCGATCCTGACGATTTCCTATCTCTACATTCTGATGATGGGCGGCGAAGGCCTGACCCGGGCCACCGAGATCGCGATCCTCAATGCCAACTACATTGCAACCAGGCTGGATCCGCATTTTCCGGTGCTGTACCGCAATGCCAAGGGCCGGGTCGCCCACGAATGCATCATTGACCCCCGGCCGATGAAAGCCTCATCCGGCGTCACCGTCGATGACATTGCAAAACGGCTGATTGATTACGGTTTCCACGCCCCGACCATGAGTTTTCCGGTGCCGGGCACGCTGATGATCGAGCCGACTGAATCCGAATCCAAAGCCGAGCTCGATCGGTTCTGCGATGCCATGATCGCCATCCGGCGCGAGATCGCCGAGATCGAGCACGGCCGCTTCAAGGTCGAGGCCTCGCCGCTGCGCCACGCACCGCACACGGTGCACGACATCGCCGACGATGGCTGGGCTCGCGCCTATTCGCGCGCCGAGGGCTGTTTTCCCAAGGGCACCGCCCGGGTCGACAAATACTGGTCTCCGGTAGGGCGCGTCGACAATGTCTATGGCGATCGAAATCTGGTGTGCTCGTGTCCGCCGGTCTCAGACTACGCAGAGGCGGCCGAATAGCGAGCGCGAAGCGACGGCCGCTTCGACAACGGGCTTTCCCGCAGCGCGGCGCAGCGCGAGGTGCGCGGCACCGCGTGCAGGATACCAAACCCCTGGATCAAGCCTCCACCGGCTCCTCGTCGTCGGTGTCGCGCTCGGGCGAGCCGGCCAGGATCTGCTCGGCGATCAGGCCGGAGTTTTGGCGTATCGCCGCTTCGATCTTGGCGGTCATGTCGGGATTGGCCTTCAGGAAGGCTTTGGAGTTTTCACGGCCCTGGCCGAGCCTTTGGCTGTCATAGGAGAACCATGCGCCGGATTTTTCGACGATGCCGGCCTTGACTCCGAGATCGAGAATTTCACCCATCTTGGAGACCCCCTCGCCATACATGATGTCGAATTCGACCTGCTTGAACGGCGGCGCCAGCTTGTTCTTGACCACCTTGACCCGGGTCTGGTTGCCGACCACTTCGTCGCGCTCCTTGATCGCGCCGATGCGGCGGATATCGAGCCGGACGGAGGCGTAGAATTTCAACGCATTGCCGCCGGTGGTGGTCTCCGGCGAGCCATACATCACGCCGATCTTCATCCGGATCTGGTTGATGAAGATTACCATGGTGTTGGATTTGTTGATCGAAGCGGTGAGCTTGCGCAGCGCCTGGCTCATCAGCCGCGCCTGCAGGCCAGGCAGCGCATCGCCCATCTCGCCTTCCAGTTCGGCCTTCGGCACCAGGGCCGCCACCGAATCCACCACCAGGACGTCGACCGCGCCTGAACGCACCAGCGTGTCGCAGATCTCAAGCGCCTGCTCGCCGGTATCGGGCTGCGAGATCAGGAGTTCATCGATATTGACGCCGAGCTTCCTGGCATAGACCGGGTCGAGCGCGTGTTCGGCATCGATGAAGGCGCAGATGCCGCCCTTTTTCTGGGCCTCGGCCACGGTGTGCAGCGCCAGCGTGGTTTTGCCCGAGGATTCCGGTCCGTAGATTTCCACCACCCGGCCGCGCGGCAGGCCGCCGACACCGAGCGCGATGTCGAGCCCGAGCGAACCCGAGGAGATGGTCTCGACGTCCATCGAGCGGTCGTTTTTGCCCAGCTTCATCACCGAGCCCTTCCCGAACTGACGCTCGATCTGGGAGAGCGCGGCAGACAGGGCCTTGGTTTTGTCCATGGAGGATCCTTCGACGATACGCAGGGCAGTGGCGGCGGACATTGGCAGTACTCCTTATGGCGGGGATTCGCTGGCGGGACAAACGGATGGCAATGACTGAAGCGGATAACTGGAGCAAACAGCGACTGGCACTCGCCTGACGCTCAACGTGTACTCTATTTGTTCCAGGTTCGCAATATGTTCTTTTTACGGATAGTGGCGCTAAATTTTCTCAACTCTTGGTAGCAGAAGTTAACGACCGGGCGTTCTATTTTGGAAAACATGAGGGGAACGCAGCCGACCCCTTCTCCGTATTTCTACCTAGAACAAAGCATGTCATCGTGCATATGAGGCTCAAGCCAACCTGCCCCAAATAGCGGCATTTGTGCCACGCGGACAGGCGCCTGCGGCTCGTTCTCGGCTCACCGTTTGATGGCATTTCCTTCTCCACGGCAGCCTCTTCGAAACGTTAACGGCAGGGCCAGGAAACCCGGTGTGACCGTTACCGTGAACAAAACTCCGTAGTTCTACCAAGCCTGTTTACCGAACCGGAACGTTTCAGGATTCGGCACGCGCAATCAATCCAGACGGCGTGGCAGCAGCGGTCCGGAGCCCGTGGCTCTCCCGCGGGCCTGGTGCCTCAACCCAAACCCGTAATTTTACGGTACTGCCGATGGCGCACGTCTTCACCATGAGATAGTCTGGGTGAGTAAGAATCATCTTCAAAGTCCACCTTCGGCAGAACAAAGCCCGTGTCGGCTACCCGACAGCCCGACATGCCAGTCAGTTTGCGGTTGTTAATCCCGCCCTGCACGAGCAGAGTGCTCGTACACTTGGCAGGCCTCGCGTGGGCAGGGATCGAGTGCAGCGAATCGGTTTGGGGCCGATTTTTTATTGTTGGATGCTGTTGTGAATTTGTTAACGCCTTGGTCGTAAAAATACCGAGTTCATAAGGCAACCTTTGGTTTTGCGAGAGCTTAGACTGCCTGGGCTGAAATGGGGGATACCGATGCAGACCTATTCATTCAGCGTCAAAGAAGGCAAATTCTCGAATGCGCCCGTCACATCATTGCTTCCGGATCTGGCCGCGGCCCAAAAAGAAGCCATCGGACTGTGCGCCGATCTAATGCCGGATGTACTTCGCGAAGCTCAAATTAACTGCAATTGGCAGATCGAAGTCACTGATCAGTCCGGCAATCCGGTGTACCGCCTCAGGCTGGTCGCGGAACCGCTCGCCTGACAGGCCACGGTCTCGGCTTGACCGATCTCCCCGACGCACAACCGGCCTGAAACCGCCCGGCGGCAATCCCCGTACCTCCACCCGTATGTTCGTCGGCTGGCGGACAGACGTGTGCGATGCTTTGCTTCGGAAAATAAGCAATATTGACCGCTGCAACCTGCGGTTACAGTATAGGCTCGATCAATCGATTCTTGGTGGGGAGATGACCCATGAATCACAGAGGTGTGGAATATTCAGTTGCGATGTCGGCCACCCCCGGAGTCTGGAAATGGCAATTCCGCCTCGGCGACGAGGTTAAATCCGGCAGGACCGAAACCAGGATCGCGCTACTGGCGATTCGCCGGGTTCAGTTGCGGATCGACCGCGAACTCAAGAGAGCATCACGCGAAACAGCTCAATAAATTATAATTCCGCAATTGACTGCAATTTAGTTACCGCGCGTGCATCGCTCGCGCTTGTCTGAAAGTGGTTAGCCGCTTACAATCTTTGGTAGGGCCTCGAGCGGCCTCATCCGATCGGCTATCGACATGCCGCTCTTTTCTTTTCGAACCCACGACGGCCAATACTCCAGCTCTTCCGATGACTGCGAACTTTCAGGCAGCGATGAGGCTTGGAATGAATTGACCAAGATCTGCGGGGACCTCGTCGCCGGAAGGTGCCATGACCTCGGGCAAAACGCCCAATGGAGCATCGAGGTTCTGGACGCGGCCAAGATCCCTTTGTTTCGCATTCGCCTGGTGGCAGAGACGCTGATTCTGTCGCTTCCGATGGCCTGCTTCTGGTTCGTCGGCGACGAGCACTCATTATTTTTGATCTGACGCAGGGCGCGCCTTCTGGTCATTGCGCTGATCATATGCTTATTGCCGATCTCCGAGGGGACGCTGCGACGTCGACATCGGGCCCGGGGCGCGCGGTTGCGCGGTTCAGTGCTCCCTTCATAGACCGACCCGGTTGCATCTCGTTTCCGTTGGCTGTTGGCCCAGGCAACCCCGTAAGAACCCGGAGTTGATCCGGTCAGGGATTAGGAATTCACTGATCATGGATTTTCTGGATCTTTTCTGAGGGCCAAAGTGGCCGCAGAGCGTTCAAGGGTATGTCGCTTTATTTCTTCCGTATCAGAAATGGCCCCTACTCCGGCGCCTGCGACCACGGCGCAGAGTTTCCCAACCGCGACGCGGCCTGGGATGAATTGACCCGCGTGTGTAGCGATCTGGTGGGCAGCATCGCCCGCAAGATCAAACCGAATTCCGAATGGCAGATGGAGTTCCTGGACGAATCCAAGCAGCCGGTATTTCGAATTCGCCTGCTGTCGGAATCGATGGATAACCAGTAACGGCAGCGCTGGCGCTTGCTCCGGATAATTGCACCAACCACGCTGGCGTCGCGCTCAGTCGACCATCGCTTCGAGTTTCGGCGCGACCCCGGAAGTCGGGACAAAGCCGTTCCGAAGCTCCTTCGCGCTGACGAAGCGGGCACCGACGAATTGGCCCCGGCGCCAGACCAAGGCGCAGACCCGAAGCACTTCGCCGCCGGCGGTAAATGCAATGCCGAACAGCTCCGGTACCGCCAATGCGCCGACATCGGCGCAAACCCCGCTATCGGATACGTTGATGATCTGGCACTCGATCCAAGGCGAGTCGGGTGCCAGAATCAAATATCCCGCCTTGTTCATCTCGACGCGGGCATGCGTGCGGTCGCCGAGATCCTTGCGGTGTCTTGCCATGGTTTCTCCCTGGCAGAGGTAATTAAGCGGTACTTGAGTATCTATTATCGGAAAAATGTTAACGGATTTGGTGCCATCCACAGACACTGCTGTTCAAACCCGCGGGTCCAAGATCATGATTCGATTAGAATGAACCGGATCATGACGCCATTGCTCTGATTGTGCCGATGTCTCTCGAAAGCCGTTACCCCTCCTCGGGGCAACCGCTCAGCAGGGGCACTTCCGATCGTGCGTCTAATCTGCGCTGGGCAGTCGTCGCATGGTAAATTCGATGTTGCCGTCGGGCAGTTCGCGCCAGTTCTCGACACCGCTCATATAGGCGGCCTTGGGATAGCGGGTCAGGAAATCGCGTGCCTTGGCGCGCGCTTGATCGCGGGGCAGCGAGAAGGTTTCACGCAAAAAACCGTCGGCCCGCTTGCGGCGGCCGGCCATGCGGTCTGCCAGATCGCGCGGGCGATTGGCCACGTCATAACTCCCCTACACATACCGGCTCAATATAGCGCATTCCCTGTCGGATCCGAGTCCCCCCGCGGCGCTGAAGGTCACGGATGAGTCCTGTCCCCGACATACGGCGGATGGGATCGGCGCGGCCACGTCGCCAGCCCAGATCACGACGCACTCCGGTAACGCGCCTGCGAATGTGACGAGATTTCGCGACTGGAATTCGATCAGCCGCTCGGCGGCGCCGCGCTGGCGCCGAACACCGACAATAAACCCCGTTGATCAGCGAACTTGGATGGGGCCCGCAGAAAGCAAGTCGGCCCACGTCGGCCCTGGCACGTGCGTCCATTCTCCGGCATAAAATCTGCATTCGCCAAGGCAGTCCCCAGCTCGATAAAATTAGTGGTTCAGGCCCCGGTGCAACGGCCACTATGACGGCTACCGAACCGACAGCGCCGTCAGATTCTTCCTATACTGATTCTTTCCGCGGACCGCCCTCTCGGAGCGATCTTCAACCCCTGCGGTAAATCGGCCCGACCGACCGGGCGGAATATCGCAGTGCCAGCACCCGTTTCTAAACCCGGTATTCCCTTGGACAACACACTGCTGGCCTCCCTTCCGCGCGATGATTTCGATCGGCTGCAGCCCCACCTCACCACGATTTCCCTACCGCAGGGCGATGTACTGACAGAGCCCGGAGACGAAGTCGACCAGATCTTCTTCCCGCATTATGGCATGCTGTCGCTGCTCGCGGTGCTTCGCGACGGCAAGGCGATCGAGACCGCGACCGTCGGGCGCGAAGGCGTGGTCGGCGCCATGGCCGGGCTTGGTCTCTACCGATCGCTGGTTCGGGTCGTCGTGCAGATGCCCCTCTCGTGCAGCAAAATAGCGGCGCCCAACTTCCGGGCGGTGGCGTCGTCAAGCGATGCCGTCCGCAATCTCTGCATTCGTTACAACGAAGTGCTGCTGTCGCAGGCCCGGGTCACGGCAGCCTGCAATGCACTGCATCCGATCGAGGCACGTTTCTGCCGCTGGCTGCTGCAAAGCGCGGATCGGGCGGCCAGCGACACCATCAATCTGACCCAGGAATTCTTGGCCGAAATGCTCGGCGTGCGGCGGACGTCGGTGACCGAGGTCGCCAGCAAGATCCAGAGTTCGGGCGCCATCGCCTATTCGCGCGGCGTGATCAAAATCCTGAACCGGCCGGCGCTGCTTCGCATGTCCTGCGAATGCTACCAGACGCTGCTCGATCAATCCGCCATCCTGGCCTGACGGCGCGGTGTGGGTGCTTGCGGTGGGGCGCCCGCCCCGATCGGCCTTGCCTGCTAATTTGCGGTGCTGCCGGTCTTGGTCCGCGGCTTTGCCGGCGCCTTGGGCGCGTCGCCACTGCGCACCGTACCCCAGGGATCGCTCGAAACCTTGGCGTCCGGTATTTTCCTTAAGGAATCCCGATAGGCTTTCTCCCTCACCTCATCGGCGTCCCTCTCCTCCTGCGTCTTGGAGGCCGTTTCGGGAATGAGATTGATGTTCGGCATCTGCGCCCGTGCGTAAGCTGGCCACGCCAGCACTGCGATGGCAGCCGCTACCCGAAAAACCTTCATGGCGATGTTCCCTGCACTCAGGGCTTCCTTATACCATCGCAGGGATTGCGGCGCCAAGCGCGCTCGCAGACCGGCGTCAGATCCTGTCTGACCCCGGGATATGCTGGTTTCAATCACCCCTAGAGATGGTCCGACTTGCAGGATTTCGGCGACGGCATCCAGTCGTCCCAGATCGGACCACATTTGGTACAGCCATTCAGGGCGAGGCCCATGGCTATCACGCTCAAGATCAGTGCCAACCGCCCCAACATGGTCACCCGCTCCGAAATCCGTCTCAGGGAACCTTTAGTGAAACATTTTCAAGCGGCGCAAGGCAAGTATCTCTTCCGGCCCAAATTCACTCTACAATGATCCGAATATCAGGCCATAGCTTGGCCGGCGATACAGGTGGAGGAACCGGCGTTCATGTCATGCGAGCCAAATATGGGGGGGTTCGATATTGAGCAAGCCCGGCGTGTCCTTGCCGACGTATTCGCGCCCTGGGTACAGGACCTCGGGTTGTCGATCGACGGCATCGAATGCGCCCCGCCGGCGGGCGCCGCAGCCGATTGGCAGCCAGGCGCGATTCTCCGGATGGCTTTTTCCGATCGTCTCTGCCGGAATGGCGGCATTGTTTGCGGTCAGGCGCTGATGGCACTGGCCGACACCTCGATGGTGCTGGCGATCCTGGCGGCCAACCGGGGCTACCGGCCGATGACAACGGTCGACCAGACCACGCATTTCATGCGCGCCGCCGCCGCATCGGATGTGCTGGCCGATGCGCGCGTGGTACGCCTTGGACGCACCATGAGTTTCGGCCGCGTGACTTTGTCCAGCGCCGCGGACAACAAACCGGTGGCAATGGTCTCCAGCGCCTTTGCGATGCTGTGAGGTGAAGCGCGCGCCGCCTGACCAGAATCCGGGATGCCGTCGGAATGGCCGCGTCATTCGTAAACCAATGATAAAGCCATGCCCGGCACTGCAGCCGCGCCCGTTAACCCGTCCGCAACTGGCCCCTGATAATCGTCGGCCGGGCACCAGGAGAAAACGCGGACATTGCGATGAACGAGGCCGGGATCGAGAGGCGCGCAGCACCGAGATACAGAGTGCTCAAAAGCGGCATGCTGGCGTTCAGCGGCGGCGGCGGTATCGACTGCATGGTCCGCAATATCTCATCTCGTGGCGCGCGCCTGGATGTCGCCGCCCCGATCGGCCTGCCGGCGTCGTTCACGCTGGTGATCGAAACCGATCGGTTCATGCGCCGATGCCGCGCGGTCTGGAACAGCGAAAAGCGGATCGGCGTGGCGTTCGATTGATCCCCTGAATTTTGCGCGAAGCCGACGACGCCAGCCCGGCGCCAACTGCCCTATTTCGATTTCTTGTCGGACTCCGCGGGCCGTGCGACCGACCAAGGATCGTACTTCTCCTTTGGCTCCGGAATGCGTTTGAGTGCCTCCTTATAGGCCTTTTCGTCTATTTTCGGCGTCTTGTCCTCGCTCTTGCTGGCATCGCCCCCGTGCCGCTTGCCGCCCATCTGGGCGTGCGCAGGGACTGCGATCAACGCCAGAACCACCGCGGCCATCATCAAGGTTTTCATCGCGTCTTTCTCCTTGTCATCCAGGCTCACACTGCGACCGGATCGTGGCAATAAGGAATCGGTACGGCGGCGCACCATAGCGTTTTCCGTGACTGGGCTTCAGCAATTGTTGATCACAAAAGGCTCGCCGGCGGACCGGCGAGCGGGCTTAATTCGAGCGGGCGCGGGGGTTGGCTTGATGCGGAGGTTTACGGTTCGGGCGGTGGCAGTGGCCGGCGGCGCATTCATGCTGTCGGCCTGCGCCATCGCCGACAGTCGCTCGCCGGTGCCGGAGTTCATGCGCGCCAAAGCGCCACCGCCACCACCGGCCGAGCCGCCGCCCGATGTCGAAAAGCTGGTCCGGGAAAATCTCAACGCGGTCTTCGTCGCCTCCTCCAACCCGCTCCAGGTGCGGGTCGCGCCGCCGCATCACCTGCCGGTCGGACCGGACTGGTCGGCCTGCGTCAGGGCCGAACTGACATCGGCCACCGGCAGGCCGATCGGCACGCAGACCTACCGCATCACCATCAGCGGCGGCGTCATCATGGACCGCCGGCGCGCCGAGGAAGGCGACAACTGCGCGACGGAGAGCTACCAGCCGATCTAGCGCCGCGACCACTTCAGGCAGCGACGCCCAGCTGCTGCTCGAACTGTTCGAACGCTGAGATCGCGTCGGCGGCATACATCAGCGAGGGACCACCGCCCATGTAGACGGCCATGCCGAGCGTTTCCTCGACCTCGTGGCGCGAGGCGCCAAGCCGAACCAGCGCTTCGGTATGGAAACCGATGCAGCCATCGCAACGTGTCGCAATGCCAATCGCAAGCGCGATCAACTCCTTGGTCTTCTTGTCGAGCGCGCCGTCGCGGGTCGCGGCCTTGGCCAGCGCCGAGAACGCCTGCATGATGTCCGGGATATCATTTCGCAGCGTCTTCAGATCACCCGAAATTCGCTTGGTGATGTCGGCATAATTCTTTTCCACGTTTGTCTTCCTTAAACGCTGGAGGGAGGTTCCGGCGACGGAGACCGTAGCGCGACATAAATCGCCGGGATGACAAGGACCGTGAGCAGCGTCGAGGACGCCAGGCCGAACAGCAGGGAGATCGCGAGGCCCTGGAAGATCGGATCAAGCAGAATGGTCGCGGCGCCGATCATCGCCGCCAGCGCCGTGAGCAGGATCGGCTTGAAGCGCACGGCACCGGCTTCCAGCACAACGTCGCGCAGCGATTTACCCTGCCCGCCCGAATGGCGGATGAAGTCAACGAGCAAAATGGAATTGCGGACGATGATGCCGGCGAGCGCGATGAAGCCGATCATCGAGGTTGCGGTGAAGGGCGCTCCCAGCAGCCAGTGGCCGATCAGGATCCCGATCAGCGTCAGCGGGATCGGCGTCAGGATCACCAGCGGCAGCTTGAAACTGCGGAACTGGGCCACCACCAGCACATAGATGCCAAGCATGGCGGCGCCGAACGCCGCGCCCATGTCGCGGAAGGTCACATAGGTAATTTCCCATTCGCCATCCCACAGCAGCGTCGGATGGGACTCGTCGGCCGGCTGCCCGTGCAGGCTGATGACGGGCTTCGGCAATGCGCCCCAATCATGGGCGTCTATGCGCTTGGCAACCTCGATCATGCCGTAGAGCGGCGCCTCGAAGCGGCCCGCCAGTTCGGCCATCACCATGTCGGCGAAGCGGCCGTCGCGCCGGAAAATGACCGGCGAACCCTGCTCGGTCGTCGCATTTACGACCTGGCCCAGTTCAACCACCGTCTTGCTGCCGGGCAGCGTATTGGCTGGCACCGGCGTCGAGGCCAGCGCCTCATCCCAGGAAAGGTCCCGCTTCGGTAGCCTGACTGCGATCTCGATCGGACTGCGGTCTTCGCCGCGGTGGGAATAGCCGACCGATATGCCGCCAAACAGCATCTGGATGGTGTCGTAGACGTCGCGCTGCTCGACCCCGAAAAACTCAAGCCGCTCCTGATCGATCGACAGCCGCAGCCGCGGCCGTTTCTCGCCGATCGAATCGTCGATGTCGACGATGAAGGGCACCTCGGCAAAGACCTTCTTCAATTCGGCGGTGACGGCGCGGCGCGTGGCGGCATCGGGGCCATAGATCTCGGCCAACAGCGTCGCCAGCACCGGCGGCCCAGGCGGCACTTCCACCACCTTGATGCTGGTACCTGTGGGAACGCGGACCGCCTTGAGGCGCTGCCGAAGGTCGAGTGCGATATCGTGGCTCGCCCGTTGGCGATTTATACGCAGGGCAAGATTGACCTGCAACTCGCCGAGCTCCGGTCTTTCACGCAGGTAATAGTGTCGAACAAGACCGTTGAAGTTGAAGGGCGCCGGCGTGCCGGCATAGGACTGTACCGAGGTGATCTCGGGCAGTCCGCGGGCGATATCCGCGGCCGCGAACAGCGTGCGTTCGGTATCCTCCAGGCTCGCGCCTTCGGGCAGATCGACCATGACCGCGATCTCGGACTTGTTGTCGAACGGCAACAATTTCACGGTGACGGATTTTGTCCAAAACAAGGTCATCGACAACAGCGTCGCGGCGCCGACCCCGATCAGGAAAAGCCAGGACGAACGTTTGCTGCGCACGATCGGGGTAGCGATGCGCCGGTAGAGCCGGCCGAGCACGCCCTCATCGTGCGTGCCATGCAACGGGCCCGCAACGCCCTGCTTCGGCGCCAGCCGCAGCATCAGCCACGGCGCCACCACCACCGCGACAAAGAAGGAAAACAGCATGGCTGCCGACGCGTTAGCCGGGATCGGCGCCATGTAGGGGCCCATCAGCCCCGACACGAACAGCATCGGCAACAGCGCCGCGACCACCGTCAGGGTGGCGACCACCGTGGGATTGCCGACCTCGGCGACGGCCTCGATGGTCGCCTGCATCCGCGGCCGGCCGTCCTGCATCGCCCAGTGGCGGGCAATGTTCTCAACCACGACGATGGCGTCATCGACCAGGATGCCGATCGAGAAGATCAGCGCGAACAGGCTGACCCGATTGATGGTGTAGCCCATCAGATTGGCGGCAAACAGGGTCAGCAGGATCGTGGTCGGGATCACGACCAGCGTGACCAGCGCCTCGCGCCAGCCGATCGCAATCGCAATCAGGACCACGATGGAGAGCGTGGCGAGGCCGAGATGGAACAGCAGTTCATTGGCCTTCTCGTTAGCGGTTTCGCCGTAGTCGCGGCTGACCGTGACCTCGATGTCGCCGGGGATCAGACGGGACTTCAGCCCTTCGAGCCGGTGCGCGATGTCCTCCGAGACCACCACCGCGTTGGCGCCGGCGCGCTTGGCCAGCGCCAGGCTGACCGCGGGCACGCGCTGCCAGCCATCCTTGCTGTCGCGCACGTCGTTCCAGACCCGGTGCTCGGCCGCGTCAGGCCCGATCACGACGGCGGCGACGTCCTTGACATAGACCGGTCGGCCGTCACGCGTTGTGATCAGGAGCAGGCCGATATCGGGGACGCCCGACAGGGTCTGTCCGGCGGCAACGCCGCGGACAATGCCGGCGTCCCTCACCTGCCCGGCCAGAAAGGACCGATTGGCGTCCTTCACCTTGGCGACGAGTTGCTGCAGCGTGACGCCGAATAGCGACAGCTTCTCCGGATCAGGCTCGACCCGGATCTGCGGCGCGGCGCCTCCGGAAATATAGGTCAGGCCGATGTTGTCGACCTTGGTGAGCTCCGTCCGCAACTTGTCGGCCAACTCGTACAGCGCGGTATCGGTCCAACGATTCGCCGCCCCGGGTCTGGGAGACAAGGTCAGAACCGTGACCGCGACGTCATTGATGCCGCGTCCGACAATCAGAGGCTCGGCAATCCCGATCGGAATACGGTCGAGATTGGCGCGGATCTTTTCGTGGACCCGCAGGGTGGCGTCGTCGGATTTCGTGCCGACCAGGAAGCGCGCGGTCACCATCACCCGGTCATCTTCGGTCTGGCTATAGACGTGTTCCACGCCATCGATCCCCTTGACGATGGCTTCCAGCGGCTTGGTGACCAGTTCGACGGCGTCCGGCCCGCGCAGTCCATCCGCATTGACGTGGATGTCGACCATGGGAACGCTGATCTGCGGCTCTTCCTCGCGCGGGATCACGACAACGGCGATCAGGCCGACGACCAGCGATGCGAGCAGGAACAAGGGCGTCAGCGGCGAGCGAATGGTCGCGCGGGTCAGCCGCCCCGATAGACCGAGATTCACGGTCGCACCAGCCGGTCGCCGGAATGAATGCCTGACAGGATCTCAAGCCCGTTCGGCAGATCGGGTGAGGGCCGATCCCGACCGCGCTGAACCGGAACGGTGACGGCACCGTCGGGCGTCTGCAGCTTGACATAATCGATGCCGAAACGGGTGCTCACATAGTCCGACGGAATGACGGTCGTGTCGCGATCGCCCCCGGCGATCCAGACCTTGAGTCGCTCGCCGACGAAATACTGCCCGAGGTCATCGGCCTTGGCATCGGCGACAACCCGTCCCTCCTCGATCAAGGGATAGACCAGGTCGATGGTCCCGAAGCGAGCCGACTGCTCGTCGATCTCTGCGCCATCGAAGCGGATCTTGCCACCGACCTTGAGGAAACGCGCATAACGCTCGGGAACACGCAGCCGAAGCTTGAAGTCCTGCTGGGCGATGGTCTCGACGGGGTCGCCCGGCAGAACGACGGAGCCAACCGAGACCATCCGCTTCAACACCCGCCCATCGACGGGAGCCAGGATCTGCCCCTCGGTGAACTGCTGCTGCACCACCGCGCGCTCGGCGGTCTTCGCCCGCAGCGCGTTTTCAGCGACGTTCAGCGCGGTCCGCCCTTCGTCGAGCTTGACGTGGGGAAGAATGCCGCGCTCCACCAGTCCCTCGGTTCGGGTAAAATCGACCTGCGCCTGGTCTGACTGCGCCTTCAGGGCGTCGATCTGCGCGTCAAGCGACTTCATCTGCAGAGCCAGCTTATCGTCGGCCACCACGGCGATGACCTGGCCGCGCGTCACGCTATCGCCTTCCCGCACATTGAGTAGGGCGATCGTGCCGCCGATGCGGCCGCGCGCCGGCACCACGCTGACGCTTTCGACGGTGGCGAACACCGCTTTCTCGTCGGCGACCGACCGCGCGGTGACCGTGAGCGTTTCTGCTCGCGCCGCCGGTGTTGCCGTGACCGCCAGGGCCAGCACCGCCATCGCCTTCAAATCACGCATCAGCCTATCCTCATTTCGAAGCGGAGGGCCTGTCGCGGGACCAACTCATCAATCCGCTTTTGCAATCCGTCAGACATGACCGTTGACCTTCCGCCAAGCCGGCGTTTCAAGCTCGCGCAGCCTTCTTTCGAAGCGTCGCGCCCCGCGGCGGCGCGCAATAGATTCGATAAAGCGTCATCAGTATCTCGCGCGCGGGTTCGCTCGCGATCGAATAATAGATCGTCTGCGCCTCGCGTCGGGCCGCGACCATGCCGTCCTTGCGCAGCAGCGCGAGATGCTGGGACACCGTGGAATCGCGCAGGTCGAGGAACCCGGCCAGATCCCCGACCGACCTCTCGCCATCGATCAGCTGGCAGATGATCAGCAGCCGATGGCGATTTGACAGCGCCTTCAGCAACTCGCTGGCGCGATCGGCGGATTCTTCCATGACATCGATATTCATTTTCATACTTGCGTATATACGATAGTTCGAATATATAGTCAATGCGCAAGGTCGAAAAAGCCATCGCTCAACTGGCGCGGCCGGAAATCGGGAACGCAGCAAAAGGAGGCATCAATGGCCGAAATAGCAGTAATCGGAGCAGGTCTCAGCGGAATGCTGATGGCTTATGAATTGTTACCGAAATTGACTCGCAACGACCGCCTGACGGTCATTTCCGAGGGATCGCTCTATCACTTCGTGCCTTCGAATCCCTGGCTGGCAATCGGCTGGCGGCAGCGCAGCGATATCGAGTTCGACCTTGCTGACGTCATGAAGCGCAAGGGCATCCAACTCCTGACCCAGGGCGCGCAGCGCCTGCATCCGGCAGAAAACCGCATCGAACTCAGAGACGGAACCTCGATCAACTATGATTACCTGGTGATCGCGACCGGGCCGGAACTGGCGTTCGACGAGATCCCGGGGCTCGGACCAGACGGCCACACCCAATCGGTCTGTCACGTCGATCACGCCTCGCGCGCCAAAGAGGCCTTCGAAAAGCTTGCCGCCAATCCCGGACCCGTTGTGATTGGCGCGGTGCAAGGCGCGTCGTGCTTCGGTCCGGCCTATGAATTTCTGTTTATCCTCGAAACCGAGCTGCGCCGTCGCAAACTGCGCGACCGCGTTCCCATGACATTTGTCACCTCCGAGCCCTACATCGGCCACCTCGGCCTCGACGGCGTCGGCGACACCAAGGGGCTACTGGAAAGCGAGATGCGCGAAAAGCACATCAAGTGGATCACCAGCGCCCGCGTCAAAGGCGTCGAGCCCGGGAAAATGGCCGTCGAAGAGATCGCGGACGACGGGTCGATCCGCAAAACTCATGAACTACCCTTCGTCTATTCGATGATGCTGCCCGCCTTTCGCGGCGTCGGCGCTGTCAGGGGCATCGAGAAGCTGACCAACCCCCGCGGCTTCATCATCGTCGACAAGCACCAGCGCAACCCGGAATTTCCGAACGTGTTCTCAGTCGGGGTGTGCGTGGCCATTGCCCCGGTTGGTACGACCCCGGTCCCGGTCGGGGTGCCGAAAACCGGCTTCATGATCGAGTCGATGGTGACCGCGACCGCCATGAACATCGGAGCGCTGCTGCGGGGCCAGCCGGTGACCGCGCAACCGACCTGGAACGCGATCTGCCTGGCGGATTTCGGCGACTCGGGCGTCGCGTTCCTGGCGCAGCCGCAAATTCCGCCCCGCAACGTCAACTGGTCGTCGAAGGGCGAATGGGCCCATTACGCCAAGGTTGCCTTCGAAAAATACTTCATGCGCAAAATCCGGCGCGGCGAGAGCGAACCGTTCTATGAACGCTTCCTGCTCGACAAGCTCAACATCGCCAAGGTCAGACAGGTCAGGACCGGGACATGAGCGCAAGTCGACAAATCGTGTGCGGACAATGCGGACAGATCAACCGGCTGCCCGCCGAGCGGGCCGCGATGTCGGCGTGCTGCGGTTCCTGCCACCAGCCGATCTTCAGCGGGCATCCGGTCGAGGTCGATGAACGAGGTCTTGACCGGCATCTCGCGCATACCGACATCCCCGTCCTGGTCGACGTCTGGGCACCGTGGTGCGGTCCCTGTCGCGCGATGGCGCCGATGTTCGAACGCGCTGCCGGCGAACTCGAACCCAGGGTTCGGCTGCTGAAGCTGAACGCCGATACCGCTCCCTCCGTTTCATCGCGGCTGAGAATCAGCGGCATCCCCACCCTGCTGCTGATGCACGGTGGCCGAGAGGTTTCGCGCACGTCCGGTGCGATGGACACCAACGGAATCATTGCATGGACGATGGCCGGATGTGCCGGATCGCCATGATTTTCGAACCCAGGCAAAGAAACACGTAAAGGACCACGTCATGAATATCGACAGAGCTGTCATGATGTTCGCAGGATTTGTTGTGCTGCTCGGGCTCGCGCTCGGCTATCTGATCAGCCCGTACTGGTACGCGCTGACGGCGTTCGCCGGACTGAATATGATACAGGCGTCCATCACCGGATTCTGCCCGGCGGCGATCATCTTCAAACTATTCGGCGTACGCAGCGGGAATGCGTTTTCATGAGCTAGCCCTTTGCGATGTCTCAATGCGCCGAGTTCGATATCGGATCACAATGTCGACCTGAAATGAGGCGCGTTAACCGGGATTAATGGCCGTTCGTCGCGCAACCACTTTCCACCAGTGGCATTCGTCGGACGGCACAATCTGAACTACGGAAGCGGGGACCACATGGGCGAGACCATCATCACGGGACCACTCTATGCGCCGCGCAAGAAGGTCTATCCGCAATCCGTCCACGGCCGGTTTCGTCGGATCAAATGGGGCATCCTCACCGCAGCGCTGGCGGTCTATTACCTGCTGCCCTTCGTGCGCTGGAACCGCGGGCCCGGCCTGCCGAGCCAGGCCGTGCTGGTCGATCTGCCGCATCGCCGGTTCTATTTTTTCTTCATCGAGCTTTGGCCGCAGGAGGTCTATTACTTTACCGGGCTTCTGATCATCGCGGCCATGACGCTTTTCCTGATGAATGCGGTCGCGGGCCGGATCTGGTGCGGGTACACCTGTCCGCAGACGGTCTGGACCGATCTGTTCTATGCGGTGGAGCGCTGGGTCGAGGGCGATCGGCGCGAGCGCATCATCGGCGACAAGCAAGGCTGGACGCTGACCCATATGCGGCAGGTCGCCACCAAACATGTGCTGTGGCTGCTGATCGCCTGGTGGACCGGTGGTGCCTGGGTGCTGTATTTTTCCGACGCACCAACGCTGGTGCACGATCTCGCCACGCTGCAGGCACCGTTCATCGCCTATCTCTGGATCGCGATCCTGACCGCCACCACCTACGTTTTCGCCGGCCATGCCCGCGAACAGCTCTGCATTTACATGTGCCCGTGGCCGCGGATCCAGGCCGCGCTTACCGACGAGTGGGCGCTCAACGTCACCTATCGCCGCGACCGAGGCGAGCCGCGGATGTCGGTGAAGAAGGCGGAACACGCCCATGCGCATGCCGAGCCTGCCGGCGACTGTATCGATTGCCACCAATGCATCAATGTCTGCCCTACGGGAGTGGATATCCGTAACGGCATCCAGCTCGGCTGCATCCAGTGCGGCCTGTGTATCGATGCCTGCGACAACATCATGAGCCATGTCGGCCGTCCCACCGGCCTGATTGCCTACGACACCGATATCAACGGCCAGCGCCGGATTGAGGGTAAGCCACCGGTCTACCGGCTGATCCGCGCCCGCACCATACTCTATGCCGCAATCATCGCCGTGGTCGGCAGCATCATGCTTTATGCGCTTCTGACCCGAAGCTCGATGAGCGTCAACGTGCTGCACGAGCGCAACCCGCTGTTTGTCCAACTGTCCGACGGAGGGGTTCGTAACGACTACACCGTGCGCCTCCTCAACAAGGGCGCGGCCCGGAGTTTTGGCCTTGATGTTTCTGGCCTGCCTGGCGCTTCGGTGCACGTCACCGGAACCGCGCTTGGCGCCGATGGCAAACTGATCGTGGAGGTCGGCCAGGATCAGACCCGGGAGTTGCGGATGTCAGTGCAGGTGGCGGGGGCCATGCTGCCGGCGCAACCAGTCAACATCGAGATCGAGGCGACCGACACGACCACCGGACAGACCGCAACTGCGGCCGATCACTTCGTTCCGCCAGAACGATAGCACGATCCACCTGCTTTCATCCGCCGGGTCAGGTCGGCTTTTCGATCGCAATACCGCTGTCGGCCAGGTCCTTGAAGCCGCCGGCGTTGTACACCTTGCCGTATCCCATGTCATGGAGCAGCTTGCCGGCCAATGCGGCGCGACCGCCGGAGCCACAATACAGGATCAACGTCTTGTCGCCGGCAAAATTCTTGTCGTAAGAGGGCAACTCGGGATCGGCGCGGAATTCGAGCATGCCGCGCGAGACATGCACCGCGCCTGCTATTTTGCCGGTAGCCGCGACCTCCGGTGCATCGCGGATATCGAGTACCAGTGTGTTGCCCTTTGCCATCATCGCCTGGGCGTGGTCCGGCGTGATCTTCGGCACCACGGCGTTGGCTTCTTCCAACATCTGCTTGACGCTGCGCACCATCGGCAAACCTCCATGCGGTCTGAATCAGGTCGGGTCTGGATCGGAGCTGGCAACGGCCACCATGATAACGACCGAGATTCGTTTCATACTCGTGATGCCTGATCTTCAATATGTCAGACTCTATCAGGCCAAATGCTGCAGTCAAACTGCTAGCCCGTCAGAACGATGATGTTCGAGAAGCTGCAGTCGCTGGTGGACAATCATGCGATGCTGCGCCGGCACGATGATGAGGGCCAGGAGCAAGTCCACGATGGAGGGCTGGCGTCCGCCAGTCGCGACCGGTTATTTGGGTCTAAACACCTACAAGCGATGCCGCGGGCCTGGCTTCGCGATGAGCCAACCGGCTTTACCGTACACTTACGGCTGCACGCAGACGCCGAGTGGATCGGCTTGGTCAGGGCGTCGGCATCGGGGGCACGACTATCTCATTCTTCTCGCGGACGGTGCGGAGCTCGTACCAGAGTGCATTGAGGATGCCGACGGTAGCCGCGAGCCCGAGGCCGAGTATCCAGGCAAAATACCACATCGTCTTGTCTCCACTTCGGCTTGCTCAGTACGCTGACGCTCCAGCCTTCTGAACGGTGGTTGCGCTGACCTTGCCCCACAGCACTTTGTACACCCAGGCGGTGTAGGCGAGCACGATCGGCAGGAAGATCACGGTCGCGATCAGCATGTTGCGCAGGGTTGCCTGGCTCGATGAGGCATCGAACACGGTAAGTAAATCGCTTGGATGCGTGCTCGACGGCAGAATGAACGGAAACATCGACAGGCCGGCGGTTGCGATGATACAGGCGACGCCAAGCTTCGAAGCGAGGAAGGTCAGCCCCGCCCTGCGCGCGCCGAAACCCGCCGCGGCCAATAGCGGCGCCACGACGCCGAGCAGCGGCACGATCAAGAGCGAAGGCGTGGAACGGAAGTTTTTCAGCCAGGCGGCGGAATCGATTGCAACGGTTTTGCCAAGCGGAGCTGGATTGACGTGGATCAAGCGGCGGCCAACCGACGACGCGGCTGTACTCTCCGACACGATCGGGCGGAACCTGTTCGCACCTCTCAACGAGGCTCGCGGTCCAGGAGCGTGGCCGAACAGAATCGGGCCACATCCGTCATGGCGGGCGCCGCGCCAGGTTCAAGTTCCATGCCTTGTCCAGATTGCGGGCCTCGGCGAGTGCGGCCGCGCTCGGCAACAGCGTCGAATCGAGGTCGGTCTCGGTGAAATCGGCGCCGGCGACATTGGCGTTCGATAGGTCTGCTCCTGCAAGGTCGGCGTGGGTGAGGTTGCAATTCGCCAGATTGGCGTTCCGCAGCTTGGCGAATTCCAGATTAACGCGCCCCAGATTGGCGCCGCCCAGATCGGCATTGTTTAGATCGGCGGATTTGAGCACGCCGCGCATGAGGCCCATCGATTGGTTGCGCATGTCCGCGCTCAGATCGGCGCCCGCAAGCTTGGCGCCGGTCAGGGTGGCACCCGAGAGATCGGCGGTGATGCGCGCGCCGCTCAGATCGGCGCCGCCAAGCTTGGCGCGCTGCATCTGCGTGCTGAGCAGCGATGCCTTGACGAGGGATGCCCCCGTCAAATCCGCGTCGATCAGCCAAGCCTGGTTAAGGATGGCCCGATCCAGGCGCGCGCCTTTCAGACTGGTCCGGTTGAGCTTGGCCAGCCGAAGATTGCCGCCGGAGAAGTCGAGGCCCGAGAGATCGAGGTGCGACAGGCGCTTTCCTTCCAGATCGGCGGAGGGTTGATCCGCGGCACCTTGCGGCGCCGCCTTGAGCAGCGCGTCGACCTCAGCGCGGGTCATCTCCGATGTCGACATGTCCGGACTGTTGAGGTCGACATAGCGCAACAGATCCTGCGATACGGCGTCACGGGGATGAGCCAGCAGCGCTGCCATCGACACAAAGGCAAATACAAGACGAAACAGCATCGCGTTTCTCGGCCTGCCAAGCTATATTTGATAGCACATAAAACCGGCACCGTCTCTCGCGGATTTATCGGTGGCCGTCAGTCACGTAATCGACGACAGCCGCTCGCCGTCGCCCCAAAATCAATCCTCCCGAGCCCCTTTCATTTGGTACTTTCAAACAGATTTTTTCAGTGGATCGCAAAGTGGCCGTCGTGAATTTCCATGATCTTTGGGTTCTGCCGGTTATCCTCGATCTGGTTGTGCGCCAGCACCGGTTCCAGAACGTGGTTTCCGCCGCCAGTGGCCAAGCCGCTCGTTCGAGGCCGCTTCAATGCAAATAAGCGATCTTGAGATTTTTCGGGAGCTCGAACCACGGCTGCTTGTCGCCCTGAATGCTCTCGTTCCGAGAACGGCCACCGCGGGAACGGTGCTGTTTAGGCCCGGCGACCTCCCTGTGGGTTACCTGGTCGTCTTGAGCGGTCGGATTGCGGTTTACCTTTCCGGCAAATCTGGCCGTGAGATGTTGCTATACGAAGTGCTCGACGGCGAAACTTGCATCCAGACGACCCTGTGTCTTCTTGGCGACAAGTCCTATACCGGTGAAGCGGTTGCCATGACCGAGACATCATACGTCGTCATACCGAAAACGGCCTTTGGCGAGATGATGGACAGTTCGCCGCCCTTCCGCTCGGTGATATTTCGGGCATTCGGTAATCGCCTGCAGGATGTCGTAGCGGTACTGGAGAAGGTCGCGTTCGTCAGGCTCGATACCCGTCTCGCGTCGGAAATCCTTCGCCGCGCGGGAACGGATGGTGCGGCCTCGGCAACCCATCAGGAACTCGCCACCGCCGTCGGAACCGCCAGAGAGGTCGTATCCAGACGCCTGGAAATGCTCCAGAGATCTGGCTTCGTCCGCCTCGATCGCGGCCTCATCACCATTACTGACCGCGCCGGTTTGATTCGAACTTCCAAAGATGAATAGTTGAACGATTTCTTGAAGCTTATCAATCGAGGCTCGCTCTAACCTCTTCCTGAGAGCGAGCCTTCGCCCGAAGGGCAAAGGCTCGCGTCTCAAAGGATGGCCGCTTGCACCGCCTTCGCGGCCATCCTTCGAGACGCATCGCTGTGCGCGATGCGTCTCAGGATGAGGACCGGAGAGGACGCCGATATGATCAGAACTACGAAAATGCTCGAGAGCGTGACCTAGTCACCGACGCCCAGACGGTATTTACTCGATATTACCGAAGCTCGCCGAAATGGTTCGGCCGCTGTTGGGAAATTCCAAATGTTCAAATCTAATGTTGGAGGCCTGGATCGGGCTGTCCGAGTGATCGTTGGCATTGCGCTTATAAGCCTATTCTTTGCCTATCCTGCCGCGTCCTGGCGTTATTTCGCACTTCTTGGCGTCGTTCCATTGCTGACGGCACTTATGGGAACCTGCCCATTGTATTCGATTCTGGGCCTGTCGACCTGCGCAGCCGGAGGGAGGGGATAGCGCCGTCGGGGCCAGGCGATTAACACGGCCTTAAGCCTGCCCTCGAAAATTGCATCCCCGCGCCAACCTTCTTTACCCATCTCCCCGCTAGCATGGCTTGCACGCGGCGGAGCCGGCGGCGCAGCGCGTCATGCGCCAAGCACGGTGGCCGGGGATCTGGAACGTGGTCGAAATTTCTTATTCAGCCATTGGCCAAGCAGCTGAGCAAGCTGACGGCCGCCGTCGCTCGAAGGCGGCCGCCGCCTTGGGCGCCGGCGCCGCCCTGGCGCCGCTGGCTCTGGTGCCCAGGAGCCAATGGCGCGCACTGGCCGAGCGGGCTATCGAACCGAACGGCTATTATCTGCCCGAATGGGAATTGGCCGTCGATGGCTCGGCGCGGGGCCGCACGCATGCTGGCGCGCTCTGCGCATGGAGCGATTCCTCATCCAATCCGGACCGTGCGTCGCGCCTGATCGGCCTGATGCCGGTG
>Ga0182012_10000442_pt1 | contig 46611 bp, 41 predicted proteins | sample 612S2SmetaG_FD_120486 | JGI IMG/M metagenome (GOLD analysis project Ga0182012, IMG submission 120486) | Permafrost microbial communities from Stordalen Mire, Sweden - 612S2S metaG | ecosystem: Environmental > Terrestrial > Soil > Wetlands > Permafrost | place: Sweden: Stordalen | collected... | reverse complement strand
TCCTATGGTCCGGCTATCCGGAACAAGCGTTGCCCTATCTGCAACAGGTGTTGCGCCAGACGCCGGCCAACCCGCGCGTTTTGAATCTGATCGGGCAAATCCATCTACTCGCGGGGCGCACGGGCGCGGCTGAGAAGTCCTTTCAGGAAGCGGCTCACCACGACCCGAATGATGCGGAGGCGTGGTCCGGACTGGGAGACGTTCGGGACGCCCGGGGCGACACGGCCGGGGCTCTGAAGCTCTACGAGAAAGCGGCCGCGTTGAAGCCGGACCTGGTTTCGACGCTGCTGAACGCAGGTCTGGCCGCGGCAAAACTAGACGAACAGGGCCAAGCCGCAGACTGGTTCCGGCGGGCGCTGCGCGTGGACCCGAAATCCCCGGAAGCCGCCAACGGACTCGGATTGACCCTGGCGAAGCAAGGCGATTCCGCGGGAGCACTCCGCTACTTTCAGGATGCGATTGCACAGCGCCGCGACTATTCCGCCGCGATCAATAACTTGGGCGCTCTTTACCTGCAGCAGGGCAAGTCCAACGACGCGATCGCGGCATTCGAGTATGGAATCCAGGTAGCGCCGGATGAGGATATACTTTATTTGAACCTCGGGCGAGTCCACGCGCGTCTAGGTGACTTGTCCAAAGCTCGCCAAGTGATGCAACGATTGCTCGATCGCAAACCAGGCAATGCGACAGCGACACGCGCGCTTCAGGAACTCGCGGACCACTAATGGGAATTCGCGAGGTTGCCAAAAAGGCGAACGTATCGACCGCGACGGTCTCCCGCACCATCAACGCCGCTACCTCCGTTGACCCGGAGACCGCGGCCCGCGTATGGGAAGCGATCCGCGAACTCAGCTATTACCCCGACCTGCAGGCCCGCTCGCTGGTGTCGGGCAGGAGCCGCATTTTCGGTCTCATTGTTTCGGACATCACGAACCCTTTCTTCCCAGAGTTAGTGAAGGGATTTGAAGATGTGGCCGTCCGCCACGGCTATGAGGTGATGGTGAGCTCCACCAATTACGACTCAGCGCGGATGGCGCTGTGCGTCCGGCGCATGCTGGAGCGCAAGGTAGAAGGCGTGGCGATCATGACGTCCGAGATGGAGCCCGCGCTGATTGACGAGCTGGTGCGGAGAAAAGTACCCACGGTATTTCTGGACGTGGGCCAGGTGCACGAGTTGATCAGTAACATCCGGGTGGATTACGTTTCGGGCATCAACAGCGCGGTGGATCACCTGTTGAGCCTGGGCCATTCGCGTATCGGCTTCATTAGTGGATCTCTGATGTTGAAATCGGCGCGCGTCCGCCGCACCGCGTTTCTGGAATACCTGACGCACGCGGGGATATTGGAAGACGGCGACTTGGTTACCGAAGGCGACCATACGATCGACGGCGGCTTGAACGCCATGTCGCGGCTGCTGGAATTGCAGAATGCGCCGACCGCGGTGTTGGCTTCCAACGACCTGACTGCGATTGGCGCCATGAGCGCGGTGCGCCGGCACGGATGGAGCGTTCCGAGAGACATCTCGGTGATCGGATTCGACGATATTCACTTTGCCGAGTTTATCGAGCCGCCATTGACCACGGTGCGCGTGTCGCGCGGGGAGCTTGCGGAGACCGCATTCCACGCGCTGCTGAACCACCATCAACCCGAGGTGGAGGGAATGCCGGCGCATGGAGTGGAATACCCCGTGACCACTACTTTCGTGGTGCGCGGCTCGACGGCCGCCGCCAGAACATCACGGTAGGGCGTAAGCCACATAACTTCCGCCGCTGGGGCCGCCTTTGCCGCCGCCGGCGCCAATTACCACATACTCCCGGCCCTTCCACTCATATACCGCTGGAGTGGCATTACCCGCCGCGGGCAGTATGGTTTGCCAGAGTAACTTACCTGTCAACTTATCGAATGCCCGGAGCTTATTGTCGCGCGTGGTTGCCGCAATGAAGTAGAGGCCACCGGCGGTAACCACCCCTCCGCCGTAGTTCTCGGAGCCGCTATCAGGCATGGTTTTCGTCAGTTCCGGGTATTCGCCAAAGGGTATCTTCCAGGCGTACTCACCAGTGTTGAGATTGATCGCATTCAATGTTCCCCAGGGCGGAGTCACCGCGGGATAACCATCGGGATCGAGGAACTTGTTATAGCCGTCCATGCCGTACTTCATCACTTCCTGGCCTTTCGCTTCCAACTGAGGACCAGTGATTTCCTTAGTCTCTCCAGTTAGTAAGTACCCTGCGATGGCATCCAGCCTGGCCGGGCCCAATGAAGCAAATGCGGGCATGCGGGAAGCGCCGCGCCGCAGCGTGGCCACAATCTCATCGCGGGAATGCCGCCGCCCGATATCGACGAGCGAAGGAAACTCCGGCGGGGTTCCGGAACGATCGGGCCGGTGGCAACCCGAGCAATGTTCGGTGTAGAGGCTCTGGCCGGTGGCCGCCCCGCTATCGGTGGAACGCGGGACCAATCGCAAGATCCAGGCCATTTCATTGGAGTTCACGTAGAAGAGGCCGGTTTCCGGATCCCACGCGCCGCCGCCCCATTCGCCGCCCCCATCGAAGCCCGGAAAGATGACGGTTCCCTCGCGGCTGGGCGGGGTGAACTGCGGGCCGCTGCGCGACTGGCGGAAGCGCTGCAATACGGCAGTGTGGGCTTCCGGAGTGCGATTGGTGAGCAGGTCTTCGGAGAGCTGCTGCCGCGCGAAGGGCGCCGGTTCGAGGGGCAGCAACTGCTTAGGAGCCGAGGCTTCGCCATCCATGTCGCTTTGCGGCACGGCGATCTCCTGATAAGGAAACAGGGGCTTACCGGTATCGCGATCGAAGACCCAGATGAATCCCGACTTGGTGATCTGGGCAACGGCATCGACGAGGCGGCCGTCGCGACGCACCTGGATCAGGTTCGGGGCGGCGGGAAAATCTCGGTCCCAAAGATCGTGACGCACCGCCTGGAAGTGCCACAGCCGTTCGCCCGTGTCGGCCTTCAAGGCGAGCATGGAGTTGGCAAACAGATCGTTTCCGACGCGATTCGCGCCGTAGAAATCGAATGCGGCCGAACCGGTGGGGGCATAGACGACGCCGCGCTTTTCATCGAGCGCCAGGCCCGCCCACGCGTTCACTCCGCCGGTGTAGCGATAGGCGTTTTTGGGCCAGGTATCGTAACCGAATTCGCCGGGCTGAGGAATGGTGTGGAAGGCCCAGCGTATTTTGCCGGTGCCGACGTCGAAGGCGCGAATGAATCCTGGGGCGGCGGGCAGATCTTCGGCGACCAGTGAGCCGACGATCAGCATATCGTGATAGACGACGCCGGGACTGGTGAGGCGGACCATGAGCTGCTGGTCATCGCGGCCGAGACCTTTGGTGAGATCGGCGCGCCAGATCTGTTTGCCGGTGCGGGCGTCGAGGGCGTACAGGAATTCGTCGATGCCGGCAAAGATGCGCGAGGTGACGCCGTCCGACCAGTAGTTGAGGCCACGGTTGCGCTGCTTGCCGCTGCGGCGCTCGCCTTTGTGCGGATCGAAATCCCAGAGAAGCTTGCCGGTGCCCGCGTCGAGAGCGACGACCCGCAAACGGGGGGTGGTGGCGTAGACGACGCCGTCGATGAAGAGGGGATTGCATTCCATCTCCGAACGTTCATATTCGTCGTGCGAATCGAACTGCCAGGCGAGCTTGAGCTGGGCCACGTTCTCGCGGTTGATCTGCTTGAGGGCGGAGTAGTGGTTATCGCTCCGGTAGGTGGGTTTGTCGGGACCCGCGGTGACATAGGTACAAATCAGGCAGGCACCGATGAGGAGCAGCAGAGAGCAGTTTCGCATGAGGATGGGTTTACAGCATTCTATCGAGGCTTGCGGCCCGAGATTACGCTAGAGTCTAAATACGTGGAACAGGTTGTGTGGCGTCCCAAAGTCACGATCACATTGATCGGGCTGAATATCGCGGTCTATGTGCTTATGACGCTCTCCGGAGTCTCGCCTACCAGCCCGACCATTGGGCAACTGCTCCAATGGGGCGCGGATTACGGGCCGCTGTCGCTGGGGCCGCAACCCTGGCGCATGTTCACGGCCGTGTTTGAGCACGCCGGCATTTTACATATCGGACTCAATATGTGGTGCCTGTGGAGCCTGGGTGGTCTGGCGGAACGGATTTTCGGGCGCACAACTTATGTGGGGCTCTACCTTCTATGCGGGATTGCGGGCAACGTGGCCAGCTTATGGTGGCATCCGAATGCGGTGGGGGTGGGCGCGTCGGGAGCGATCTTCGGTGTGGCGGGCGGGCTGATCACAGCGCTTTTTCTGGGCAGGCTGCCGATCCCAAAACAAGCTTTACGGGGGACGCTACAGAGTCTGGTGATCTTTGCGGTGTTCAATCTGGGTTTCGGACAGGTAGTGGGCGGGATCGACAACTCGGCGCACATTGGCGGGTTCGTGGCGGGCCTGGCACTGGGGGCGGCGCTTGCGCCTACTCTGACGCAGCCACGCGAGCGGAGAGTCGCGATTCGGATGACGGCGTGCGCGGTGCTTGCGGTGGTGTTGATTGCGGCTACCGTGTACCTGCGAGGCGCAGGCAGGGCCTAAAGTTCCCGCCGGATTTGTCGATCAGAATAGCTGACGCGTGACGAATGCACCAGCTCGCTCAGCATCCGAAGGCTGGCCCGCCGAAATTCCAATCTTAGTGGCCTCCGCGCTCGATAGTCTTCGCGGAGGGTCCATTGTCTTTGAAACGGGCCTGCGGGTTGCCTGGGCATCGGAGACCCTGGCATCCGTGCTTGGTGTAAAGCGCGACGAACTTGCCCGCGGTACGGACCTCATTTCGATCATTCGCCTGAGTGCTGCGATGGACACCGACTCACGGGTGCTACTTGAATCGCGACTGTTCGAAGCAGTGGAGCGCCCTGAAAGTGAAACTGCCCCAATCAAGCTCTTCAGCGTCGATCGCTCCCGGGCGTTAATTGCGGAGATTCGCAGCATTGGCGAGCAGTGTTGGATCGCAACATTCGAGGACATCACAGACCGGAATGAAGCCGAGTCGAGGCTGTTGACGTTGGCCTCGAAAGATCCGCTCACGGGCCTGGGGAACCGGGCGCTGTTTGAGAAGTGTCTGCGTTCGGCGTTGACCGGAAGTCCGGAGCCGGGGAGCACGATTTTCATTCTCGATCTGGATCGATTCAAGGCGGTGAACGACACCCTGGGTCACCCGACCGGTGATGGTGTGCTCCGCCTCGTGGCGCAGCGACTCCAATCCGCGGTGCGCGAATCGGACATCATCGGACGCCTTGGAGGGGATGAATTTGCAATTCTATTTGGCCGGCATTTTCGTCCCGCGGACGCGGTTACCTTAGCTGGGCGCATTATCGACCTCCTGCAACGGCCGTACATGGTCGGCGGACAGGTCGCGAACATTGGAGCCAGCATCGGTATCGCCGTCGCTCCACGAGATGGCGTGACCGCCGAAAGACTGATCAAGTGCGCCGATTTGGCACTTTATGAGTCTAAGGCCTCTGGAAGAAGCAGGTTCCATTTCTACGATCCGGGGATGGAAGATCGTGCGCCAGATCACCCCGCACAAGACCGTCGAGCTTTGGAACTCGAACTCCGGAAAGCGCTTCCGCTTCGCCAAATGGAGGTACATTACAAACCTCAAGTCGATATCATTTCGAAAACGCTACTTCGGTTCGAGGCAGCCGTTCGGTGGCGACACCCGACTCGCGGCCTGCTGGAGGCGACCGAATTTGCCGCGGTTTGCACCGCACTCCGTCCCGCAGTACGAGTCTCGGAATGGGCGCTTCGGACAGCGTGTCAGGATGCGGCCCGATGGCCTGGTCAAATTGGCGTTTCGGTTCGAATCGCTCCGTACTCCTTCGAGAAAGGCCGCCTACTGGATGCCGTGAGTTGCGCACTCACGCATTCCTCACTGGCGGCAAATCGCCTTGAGGTGGCAATCACGGAGGATGTGCTCTTCCTCAATGAAAGCGGCAATGAAAACGGCGTGCTGGAGATGCTGCACGGGCTGCGAGCGCTGGGAGTTCGAGTTGCCGTGGATTGCTCCGGTAGCGGCTGGACGTCATTCCGGCAGTTCGCCAGTTTCCCCTTTGACCGGGTCAATATCGACGGATCGCTTCTCTCTGGCTCCGCTGGGAATTACGAAGATCGAGCGCTTGTGAAAGCCATCGCCGCACTCGGCGCCAGCCTGGGAATGCCGACCACGGCTGACGGGATTCAAACGTGCGCCGAACTCGCAAAGATCCGTTCCGAGGGTGGTGGAGGGATAGAAGGGTATTTACCCGCCAAATGGGTCGGCTCCAGTGAGCTTCCCAACCTGATTGCCGATTTGAAAGGAGAAACATGAACGAAAAAAGTCTTCATCAGTTGGTCTATTGCAGCCGCAATCAGATCAAAGGAACTGAACCGGAGGTAGTTGACGCGGTTCAGATCATCCTGTCTTCCGCGCGGAAGAACAACGCATGCGCAGGGATCACCGGCGCCCTCCTGTTCAACGAGGGTCTTTTTGCTCAAGTGCTCGAAGGCCCGGTTGATTCCGTGGAGCAAATTTTTGAAAAAATCCAACGCGACCCGCGGCACAGCGACGTGACCGTGCTTCAGAGCAGCGCGGCCGAACGGCGCGAATTCTCGGAGTGGTCGATGGCCTTCGCGGCACGAAGCGCGAAGACGGGTCCGGGTTTCGCGATACCGGCATTCGGTGCATCACACGTTAACCCATCACTCGCCGGCAAACAGGTGCTCGCGCTTCTCCACGAACTTGTGGTTCAGGAGGATTGGATGGTCTCCTATTGAATGTTGAATGGAGCCCTAACTGCGGTAGGATTTACACATGTTTGGAAGGGTGGCGGTTGTTGTGTTCGTGTGCGCGGTGGTTGCGGTGGCGCAGGACCCGGCCGATTTGAATTTGCGCGTGGGCGTGAATCTGGTTCAGATTGATGCGGTGGTGACGGATTGGCATGGGAATCACGTCACCGATCTTGCCGCGGGCGATTTTGAATTGCTTCTGGATGGAAAGCCGCAGGTTTTGAAGGTTTTCGAACTTGTTAATGCCGCGAAGAGCGCTGCGGTAACGAGTGCTGCGCGGGCTTCGGCTATTGCGCCTCCATCGCCACAGGCTTCGATCAAGCCGGGCGATGTTCGGCGCACGGTGGTGCTGTTTGTGGATGACTTCTCGCTTCCGGCGGACCGGGTGCCTTTTGTTCGGAAGGCGCTGCACGACCTGATCGACAAGCAGATGCAGCCGGGAGACCTGGTGTCCATCGTGCGCGCCAGCGCGGGGTTGGGCGCGATGAAGGATTTCACGACCGACAAGAGCCTGCTGCGCGCGGCGGCCGACCAGGTGAAGTGGAACTCGACTGGGAAGAATACGATTTCGGCCGCGGGAGACGGGGACCATAGCACTTCGATGGCGGAGGAGGAGACGCGATTTCGCGCGGAGCATTTTGCTGCGCTTACCGTGGAATCGCTGCGGCGGCTGGTGGATGGAATGGGCGCTCTGCCGGGGCGGAAATCGGTGATTATTCTCTCCAGTGAATTTCCGCTGGCGCTCGCGGAATATGGCAACGGGCTGGGGTTGAACACGATCAACAGCGTGGCGACTCCTTCGGATCTCGGGTTGATGCAGGAACGGATGCTGCGGCTGGCGGATGCGGCCACGCGCGCTTCGGTGGTGTTCTACGCGATTGATACGAGCCTTTTGCAGACGCCGGCCGGACTCCCCGCGGCGAACTTTGGAACAACGAGCATCCTGACCAACAACGAGGCGGTGTCGCCAGGAGGCTACGGGATGTCCAGCGGCGTTGTCCTAGGCAGCGCGCCGTCTCCGATAGCCGATCCGCAGGCAGGCAATAACGATTACCGGCTGGAACGCGGCGGTGGAATCTTTCTCTCGTCGCAGACCGGTGGGTTCATGCTCTACGACACGAACGATATCGGCCGTGCGATCGGGCAGGTGCTGAACGATTCGAACGGTTACTATCTGCTGGGATTCGCTCCGCCGGAAGAGGCGTTCGAGCGCTATGGGAATGGGACGCCCAAGTTTAACAAGATCACGATCAAAGTGCGCCGGCCCGGTTTGCATGTGCGGTCGCGGTCGGGATTTTTTGGGGAATCGGGCAGCGGAGAAAGCACGCCGCCGGGGCAAGGCGGCGAACTGCTGACGGCGCTTGATTCGCCCTTTCGATCCGACGGCGTGGGCGTGGATGTGAAGTGTTCGTTCATGAAGGCGGGGCGCAACCTGCCTTCGATCCGCGCCAGCATGATTGTGCGCGCGCAGGATCTGACGCTGGAGGGTCCGGTGCAGAACAGGTCCGCGATTATCCACCTGCTGATTCGCGCGTATGGGGTGAATGGGCCGGACCTGGACCGGAGCGCGGACAAGATGCTGCGGGTGAGCCTGAACGAGGAGGGTTATCAGCGGGCATTGAAGTATGGGTTGGTTTACGCGATGGAAGTGGAGGTGGCGAAACCGGGGCCGTACCGGGTGCGGGTGGCGCTGCGGGATGAAGCCAGCGGACGCGTGGGAACGGCGAGCCAGTACCTGGTTGTGCCGAATTTGAGCGGGCATAAGTTGACGCTTTCCGGGCTGATTTTTCCAGGATCATATGGGACGGATGACGATATCGTGCCCGCGCCTTCTCCGATCGCGCTGGTTCCCGGCGGCAATGCGAAGTTTGTGTTTGAGGTATTTGGAGCGGGAGACCATGCGCGAAGTTTGCAATCGCAGGTGCGGTTATTCCGAGATGGGGCGAAGGTGTACGAAGGCCCGGTGCGTCCGCTGCAGGTGGCTTCGAAGCTGGTGCATGGGGAAGGTTTTGCCAAGGATGACCTCGGGATTCCGGCCGGGCTGGCGGCCGGCGATTACGAATTGCAGGAAGAGATTGCGGAGGAGAAGACGGGCGGGAAGATGATGCGGGCATCGCAGTGGGCCGAGTTGCATGTGGGAGGGGATTGAGGCAGTGAATGGGTATGCTGCTCCTGTTTCTGCAGATCCTTTTTTTACAGATGATGGCGGGTGGTTTGTACGAGGATGACCAGATCCGCGTGCAAGTACCGGCAAGCTGGCACATGGCTGTTGACGGCGACGGGCAGGGAGTGATTCTGCGCAAGGACGGGTATATCCTGCGGCTCTGTACTGGCTGCGCGCAGGTGAGTGGGATTGTGGGAGGGCGCTTTAACGAGATCGCAGGGCTGGTGCAGCCCTGGTATCGAGAGGATCCGGTGGCGAATCCTTCTGCTTGCGGGCGGCCGGAGATCGGCAAAACGTCGCCGCAGATTGACCGTGTTGACTTGTGGTACCGAAGGGGCGATGCGGGCGGGGACGGTTGCCGCGAGCCGAGTACGACGGCGACGGTCTGGTACGGATCGTATTTCGCGGAGCGTTGTCCGCCGGCTGTGTCGGAAGGGCATGATTGCGGCGGTTTTTTTCTGCACAATCACTGGCTGACGGACGGGCGCGCGGACGACCCGTTTGACGAGATGGTGTTTGCGTTGACATTCGATACGAGCGATCCGGACGGGTTGCCGAAGAAGGGCGATCGGGAGCTCAATGAGATACTGCGCGACGCGAGCGCGATTGTGGCTTCGGTGCACTTCAAGAAGAAGGGTTGAGCACAGACACTGAAGTCCGTGCCACCTACGGTCCAAACTGGTGAAATGCAACTCAGTGTTCTAGACCAATCGCCGATCCCGGAGGGTTTTACCGCGGGGGATGCGCTGCGGAATTCGATTGACCTGGCGGGCGTGGCGGAGCGAGCGGGCTACAAACGCTACTGGGTCGCGGAACATCACGGGACGCCGGGGCTTGCGTGCGCGAGTCCGGAGGTGCTGATTGGTCCGATTGCGGCGGCGACTTCGAGGATTCGCGTGGGCAGCGGGGGCGTTATGCTGCCGCACTACAGTCCGCTGAAAGTGGCTGAGAATTTCAACATGTTGAGCGGGATGTTTCCGGGGCGAATCGATCTGGGGGTCGGACGCGCCGCGGGAACCAGCCCGAACGTGGCGCGGGCGTTGCAGCGCGACCGGAGGCAGCCTGCGCCCGACGACTTTCCAGAGCAACTGGATGAGTTACTGAAGCTGATCGGCCAGGCAGAGCCGTGGCTGCTGGGCTCGTCTCCGCAGAGCGCAATCTGGGCCGCCGAACTGGGTTTGCCCTACGTGTTTGCGGACTTCATCAACTCGGATGGGGCGGCGATCGCGGGGAGTTACCGGCAACGATTCCGGCCGTCGCGCTATGCGGATGCTCCGCGGCTGGCGGTGGCCGCGTGGGCCATTTGCGCTGACACCGATGAGGAGGCGGAGCGATTGTCCTCCAGCTTTCGAATGATGATGCGGCTTTTGCTGCGCGGCCGTCTGATCGCGGTTCCCACGGTAGAGGCGGCCGTGCGGTTTCTCCAGGAGGACACGATGCCGTCGCTTTATCCAGCGCGGCGGGTGATTACGGGCACGCCCGGTAGCGTACGGGGTGCGCTGGGGGCGCTGGGTGAGGAGTATGGCGCGGATGAGATTCTGATCGTGAACATTATGCATGACCATGCGGCGCGTGTGCGGTCGTATGAACTGATTGCGGGTGCGTTTGCGAAGATACAGAATTAGAGGAGAAGCTATGCTGAGCCAGGAGGAACTGCTGCAACGGATTCGTGAATTGGAGGCGGAGAACAGCGAGTTGCAGGACAAGCTGGATATGATCTATTCGATCGTCGCGCCGGCGGATGAGGAGGTCGAGGACGATGTGCTGGTGCAGATCAGTGTGAAGAAGACTAATGACGTGAACTGAAGCGCTTGCGGGCGAGTACCTTGCGGGCGAGGACCAAGAGGCAAGCAGCCGCGGCAACGGCGGCGGCGATGAAGATGATGGAGCGGTCCACAGTGCTGGAGTAGCGCGACCACTGATCGCCCACGAAGTACCCGATGGAAACGAAGGCCAGGACCCAGCAGAGTGCGCCGGCGTACGCGGCCGGCGCGAAATCGCGATAGCTCATTTTGGAGATGCCCGCGAACAGGGCAGTGAAATGGCGCGCTCCGGCCACGAAGTAGCCGAAGAAAAGAGTCCATTTCCCGAAGCGGCGAAACCAGGCTTCGGGCTTTTCGAGGCGCTGGTTGGCAAAATTATGCAGCCAGGGCCAGTGCTTTTCGAGCCAGCCGAAACCGTAGAGTCCGATGGAGAAAGAAACGGAAATTCCGCAAATGCTGCCGGCGAGCGCGGCGCCGGCGGCGGGCAGGAAGTGCAGGCGTCCGCTGTGGACGGCGATGCCACTGAGAACGAGGATGGTTTCATCCGGAATCAGCGGACCCACGATGCCGAGCATGAGGAACCCGAAGATGGCGAAGTAACCGTAGTGGGCGAGGAACTGGTCGACTTGGATCATTCATTGCGCGGTCAGAGCGAACCGGATCTCTTCCCGAATTTGTGAGACCGCGCCGGCGGGATCCGCGGCGCGCGTAACCTGACGGCCGATGACGAGATAATCCGCGCCGGCTTCGAGAGCTTCGGCGGGAGTTGCGGTACGTTTCTGATCGCCGGGGGACGCTCCACGCGAACGGACGCCAGGCGAAACGAGGATGAGGTCGGGGCCGGCTTGCGCGCGGAGGGAGACAGCCTCGCGCGGGGAGGCGATGACGCCATCGATACCAGTTTCAAGGGCCTTGCGAGCCACCAGGTGTACGAGATCGCGGACTCCGCATTGATATCCGGCTTCGAGCAGATCGTCATCATCGAGGCTGGTGAGAACGGTGACGGCGAGAAGCTTGAGGAGGGAACTCTCACGGCCGGCATGGGCGGCGCGCATGACTTGCGGACTGCCGTGTATGGTGAGGAATGACGCGCCGAGGCGCGACACCTGCTCCGTGGCGCGCTTGACAGTTTCGCCGATATCAAAGAACTTGAGGTCGAGGAAGACGCGTTTGCCGGAGGCGACGAGCTCGCGGACGAAATCGGGTCCGGCGGCGGTGAAGAGTTCGAGGCCTACTTTATAGAAGCCGGCTTGATCGCCCAGGAGGCGGATGAGAGAGCGGGCTTCGCCTGGGGAATCGAAATCGAGCGCGATGATGATGGGGTCGTGATTTTGCATCAGACGATCCTCACGGGTTTTGCGCCGCGGCCGGTGACGCGGCCGATGGCGTAAGCCTTGGGGTAGGCGAGTTGGAACCCGGCTGCATCGGACTCCGGCATGGAGAGGAGCAGGCCGCCGGATGTTTGCGGGTCATAGAGGAGTTGGGTGACGGCGGGTTGCGGGGTGTTCACATATTCGACGCAGGATTCGGCGAAGCTGCGATTGTTGTTGAGGCCGCCGGGGATGGCGCCATAGGCGACGGATTCGAGCGCGCCGGGGAGGAAACGGAGCGCGGCGGTTTCGATTTCGAGAGTGGCTTCGCTGGCGAGGGCCATTTCACGCGCGTGGGCGACGAGGCCGAAGCCTGTGACGTCGGTACACCCGTGGACTTCAAAAGGGAGCATGGCTTCGCAGGCGGCGCGATTCAGTTCGAGCATGGACTGGATCGCTTCGGCGACCGAGGAAGGTTCGGAGATTCCGCGTTTGAGCGCCGTGGTGATGACGCCGGTGCCGAGCCGTTTGGTGAAGAGCAGGATATCGCCCGGGCGGGCGTTGGCGTTGGCTTTCACGCGATCCGGATGAATGACGCCGGTGACGGCGTAGCCGAATTTGAGCTCCTCATCATTGACGCTGTGGCCGCCGAGGATGGCGGCTCCGGCTTCGCGCATTTTCTCGGCGCCGCCACGGAGGATGGCTTCGACGACATCCATATCGCCGTTCGCGGGGCAGAGGAGGACGGAGAGCGCGGAGACGGGACGGCCACCCATGGCGTAGACGTCGCTGAGAGCGTTGGCGGCGGCAATCGCTCCGAAGGTGAAAGGGTCGTCAACCATGGGGGTGAAGAAGTCGATGGTCTGGACGATGGCGAGGTCCGGGGCGAGCAGGTAGACGCCGGCGTCGTCGTTGTGATCGAAGCCGACGAGGACGTTGGGATCGCTGGAGCGCGGGATGGAGCGGAGGATTTTATCGAGAAGGCCGGGCGCGAGTTTGGACGCGCAGCCGCCGGCTTTGGTATTGGCGGTTAGGCGCGGGGTGATTTGGGCGGTGCTCATGCCATTACAATCATAAGATGCGTCGTGCCATCGTTCCGTTCGGTCTGTTCCTCGCTGCCCTGATGATGTGGTTGGGGGCGCATGATCCACTCTCCGACCCGCGCCTGAAGAACGCGTTTCGCAAACAACAGGAGAACGGGTGGACCTATGTCCATCTGGAAGGCACTCCCACGCAGATCGGCTACCAGCATGGAGTGATTCTGGCAGGGGAGATCAAGGACGGCTTCGACGTGCAGCAGCTTGAGCTGACGCACGATGGGAAGAAGGACTGGAACTTTTACCGCACGGCGGCGAAGCAGATTCTGTGGCCACATATAGAGACGCAATATCGCGAGGAGCTGCAAGGGATCGCGGATGGCGTGAGGTCGCGCGGATTGAAGCTGGATGTTTGGGACATTGTGGCGCTGAATGCGGCGGAGGAGTGGTCCTATTACGTGAAGCAGTATGACAAGGCGCATGGGATTACGGATAAGAAATCGGCCGCGCCGGACCATTGCAGCGCGTTCGTGGCGACGGGTTCCTACACCAAAGACGGCAAGCCGGTGATTGCGCACAACAATTGGACGAATTATCTGGATGGGGAACGCTGGACGATAATTTTCGATGTGGTTCCGGCGCGCGGGCACCGTTTCCTGATGGATGGATATCCGGGAATGATTCACAGCGCGGACGATTTTGGAGTGAACGATGCGGGGATTGCGATCACGGAAACGACGATCGGCGATTTTGCGGGGTGGGATTCAAACGGGGTTCCGGAGTTTGTGCGGGCGCGGCGCGCGATGCAGTATGCGACCACGATCGATGAGTTCGCGGCGACGATGAAAGACGGCAACAACGGCGGCTACGCGAATGACTGGCTGATCGCGGATGTGAAGAACAACGAAGTGGCGCATCTGGAACTGGGTTTGAAGAATGTGACGCTGGAACGCACGAAGGACGGGTATTTCGTCGGCGCGAATTATCCCAAGAATCCGAAGCTGATTGCCGAGGAGACCACGTTCGACCCGAAGAACAAGAGCCTCAGCGCGAATTCCCGGCAGGCGCGGTGGGAGCAGTTGATGGCGGAGTATAAGGGCAAGATCGACGTGGCGGCGGGGCAGAAATTCCTTGCGGATCACTATGACACGTACGACCAGAAGGCGGCTGCGCCGAGCGAGCGGACGCTGGATGGAGAAGTGGACAAATCGCCGCGCGGAATGGGCGACTGGCAGCCCCCCTTCGCTCCGGCGGGCGCGGTGCAGAATAAGGTGGCGGATGCGGCCATGATTCAGGCGCTTTCGTTTACGGCGCATGCGGGACACGCGAGCGGCGACGATTTCAGCGCGAGTGAGCTGTTGAAGAATCATCCGGAGTTTGACTGGCAGAAGCCGTTATTGCGGGACTTGAAGGCGCAGCCATGGACGACGTTCGAGGCTTCGAAGACGCCGGCTAAGAACTGACGCGGCTGAAAAGCCGCATGCCCCTCTTTTGCGATGTCAGTCTGCCGGTTCCGCTGGATCAGACTTTCACTTATGCGCTGCCGCTGACGCTACGGCACAGAGTGCAGGCGGGCTGCCGGATTCTGGTTCCATTCGGCCAGCGGAATTTGACGGGCGTAGTGCTGGCGGTCCACGATGACGCCCCGGAACAGAAGGCTCGGGATGCGCTCAAGCTGATTGACGAGCAGCCCGTGCTGGATGAGCCGCTGCTGGCGCTGGGCCGGTGGATCGCGGGTTATTATTGCGCGCCGCTGGGGGAAGTGCTGCGGTCGATGCTGCCGCTGACCGGGGAAGTGCGTACGGGCAAGGTGTATTCGCTGACCGATTCGGGACGCGATACGGCGCGGCAACTGCTGCTCGATTCCTCTCCAGGAGACCAGGCGGCGCAGGTGCTGGCGCTGCTGGAGCGGCGGCCCCTTTCGGCGTCCTATCTGAAGAAGAAGCTGCCGCTGGCGGGGAACGCGGTGCGGGCGCTGGAGAAGCGGGGCTTCGTCGTAGCCGAGCAGGTGCATGCCGAGCGCGATCCTCTGCGTGCGCCCAGCGAACATTTGCGGATTGAACTGGCGCGTGTGGGCGTGGGGACGGAGAAGCTTCCGAAAGCGGAACGGGAATTTCTGGCCTTTCTGGAACTGCATCCGGGTTCGCACAACCTGTTGGAATTAGAAGCGACACTGAAGAATGCGAGCGCCGCGGCGCGGTCGCTGGCCCGGCGTGGATTGGTGGCGATGAGCCGGGAACCATTGAGCGTTTTGAGCGGCAAAACCCGGCCGCCGCACGAACTGAACCCGGCGCAACAGAATGCTTTCGAGCAGATCCGGAGCGCGATTGAGAAGCATGAGTTCCGGACGTTCCTGATCCACGGCGTGACGGGATCGGGGAAAACCGAGGTGTACCTGAATGCGATCGACGCGGCTTTGGCGGCCGACCGGAGCGCGCTGCTGCTGGTGCCGGAGATCGCCCTGACGCCCGCGGTAGCCGGCCAGTTCTCCAGCCGCTTCGGGGAACGCGTGGCGATTCTGCATAGCGCGTTCAGCGATGCGGAGCGCGCCGACCAGTGGCGCCGAATTCGGGGCGGCAAAGCTCTGGTAGTTGTGGGGACGCGTTCGGGCGTGTTCGCACCAGTGCGGAATTTGGGGCTCATCATTATCGACGAGGAGCACGACGGATCTTATAAGCAAGAGGAAACGCCGCGCTATAACGGGCGGGATACGGCCATTGTGCGGGCGCAGCACGCGGGGGCGTGCGTGGTGCTCGGGTCGGCGACGCCGAGCCTGGAATCGAGATACAACGCGGAGCGCGGGAAATATACGCTGCTGGAGATGCCGGAGCGGATTCAGCAGCGGCCCATGCCGCGCGTGGATTTAATCGATATGCGCCAGGAATTTCTGGAGACGCGCAAGCAGAGCACGTTCTCGCGCGCACTGGGTGACGCGATTGAAGAACGGCTGAAGAGCGGGGAGCAAACCATGGTGCTGCTGAACCGGCGCGGCTATTCGAGCTTTGTCACATGCCGTTCTTGCGGACACCGGGTGGAGTGCGATCACTGCTCCATCACACTTACTTTCCACCGGCGCGACCGGCGGCTGCTGTGCCATATGTGTAATTTCGCGCGAAAGGTGCCGACGGTTTGTCCGCAATGCCAGAGCGAACATATCTACTTCATGGGGACTGGCTCGGAGAAGGTGGAGGAGGAACTGCATAACCTGTTTCCAGAGGCGCGGATTGCGCGGCTGGATCGCGACACGGTGACCGGGAAGCAGCATTATGAGCAAGTACTGCAAGGGTTTCGCGAGAAGAGCTTCGACATTCTGGTGGGGACACAGATGATTGCAAAGGGTCACGATATTCCGAACGTCACGCTGGTGGGGGTGGTATCGGCGGATGTGGGACTGGGGATGCCCGATTTTCGGGCGGCCGAACGGACTTTCCAGTTACTGACTCAAGTAGCCGGGCGCGCCGGGCGGGGTGACTTACCCGGCATTGTGCTAGTGCAGACGAGTAATCCGGATCATTATGCGGTGAGGTTCGCGGCGGCACAGGATTATCAAGGGTTTTATCAGAAGGAGTTACAGTTCCGGAGGTTGATGCATTATCCGCCATTTAGCGCGATGGCGAATCTGCTGGTGCGGGCGGCGAAGCAGGAGGATGCTTTGCGGATGGCCAGCGAGTTGGACCTGTATATGAAGCCGGCGCCGGAGAATATCAAGATCATGGGCCCGGCGGAGGCTCCGGTGCTGCGGATAAAGGCGGAGTTTCGGTATCAGTTTTTGATTAAGGCGGCTAGCAGGAAGGCGCTCAACGGGTTGCTGCAGAGTGCGCGGGATTTTGCGCGGGGGCGGAAGTGGGGGGCTACGGCGCTGGTGATCGATGTGGATCCTTTGACTTTGCTGTGAGAGTCAATTCAGAAATTCATCTACTTCATTTCCTGGTCGCCGGCGCCGGCATCCATATGCATATCCATTCCGGCCCACACGTCGTTGGGGGACTTTGCGCCGGGATAGACGTGAGTCATCCATCCGAAGACCACTGGAATCCAGAGTCCGTGCGCCTCTTTGCATGCCTCTTCGGTATGGATACTCCCGAGCGGGCCAAACAGCGCATGCGGCCCAGCCTGCTCTTTCATCGGTAAGCTGCGCAGTCCGCCGCAAAAATCCACATGACGGTGCCAGGTTGCGATGCTTAGCGGAGCGACTGCATTCAGTTGTTGCGGCGTCGAATCCTGCGGCGCCGTGTACATGACGCCCACGGCCTTCATGCCCTCCGGCGTGCGTTTGTAAAGGATCGATCCCGGATGATCGTAGTTCGCCTGGCGCTGCTCCAGCCGGTTGTAGCGATAGTTCGTGTAGTGGACTTCCTCGCCCAGTTTGCCGGTGGGATGAAATGGCTTGTAGCCATCTTGAAGGGCGGTGTTCACGTCGGAGTAGTGAGCAACCACGCTACTCGCGGAAGAGACGATCCGTTGGGCGCGCTGTTTGTCTTCAGGCTGAGGCTTGCCTTTGAGCGACATCTGCATGTGATTACCCATCTTCATTGACGGCACTGGAGTGTCGTCGGTCTTGCCGCCGGAGTAGCGCAGCAGCCGCTCCCACAACGGGAATTGTTGCGCCATCACGATGGGAAGAGAACCGAGCAGACAGAGAACGAGAAGCATCTTGAGATGTTTCGCCACGAAACCTCCAACGGGCCGGATATTACGAACAATGGTCGTCATCTTCAAGCATAATCTCTACGGTAATAACGGATTCCCGGTGAAACTTGTTCATCAAGGGGCGCGGCAAAATACAAGCGTGGAGCGGATCGTCCGTATTTTCAATAGCCTCGAGGAAGCGGATGCGGCTTCGCGGAGCCATATGAGTCCGCAGGAGCGCATCGAGATATTCTTCGCAATCCGGGAAAGGGCGTTCCCAGATTCCTCTGAGCAAGGATTTGAGAGAGTCTATCGAGTGCTTGAACTCGAACAATGTTGAATGCCTGATCGTTGGGGCGCTGGCGGTTTGCTGGCACGGATTTCCGCGGTATTCCGCTGACATCGATTTTTTCCTGCGCTCCACCGAGGCCAATGTTGAGCGCATGCTTCAGGCTATTCGGGAGTTTGGATTCGGCGGTTTGGATATCGCTTCCGCGGATTTGCTCACGCCTGGACGAGTGATCCAGCTAGGCCGCGAGCCAAACCGGATTGACCTTCTGACGTCTATTTCCGGGGTTGGGTTTGATGACGCATGGTCTTCTCGCGTAGAAGGCGATTGATGGACTTGCCGTCCCCTTCATAGGCCGGGAGGCGTTGTTAAGAAACAAGTCTGCCACGGGAAGAGCGAAGATCTTATTGATCTCGAGGAACTGCGAAAGCAGAAGCCGGAGTAGGCGTCTGTTACAGAAGAGGGTTGCGCCACTTCAGGCCGTGAAACCGGGAAAAATCGTTATCCGCGGAATAGAGTTCCGCTCCATGTTCGATCGCGATGGCGGCCAAATGCGCATCGGAAGTGAGATTCCCGCCGGTGCCCAAAGTCGGGAGAAGGCCACGCAGAAGGAGTAAATGGCGCGGGCCCGGGTGGACGATCGTCGCCGGCAAACTGTCCAGCCAGGAAGCAACAATGTCAAGAGCAGTATCGAGCGGCAGCGGATGGGTAAACAAACCGGGCTTGGTTGTGAGGCGTAGAAACGCGAGGAGAACGGTCCAGGGAAAGCCGACTGTTTCCTGACCGGACAATGCAGACTCCAGCCACAACTTGGCCTGCCGATTGAATGGCGCGTCGGCGTTTACGGCGTAGATCAGAAGGTTTGCATCGAGAAGGATCATTTCCGCAGGGAGAGCTTTCGGCTGAGTTCTTCATCTTCCATCCCGTTGGCGACGGACAGCGCTTTGTCCCATCGGAACTCCTGGCTTGCGCCCATCCGAAACGACTTCTGAATGAACTTGCCAGCGCGTTTGTTCTTCTCGCCGGAGAGGCCTGCGCGCGCGGCTTCATTTAGGACTTGCTTGAAGGAGATGGAACGCTCGCGCATAGCGTCTTTGATTAGTCTTTCGACGTCCGGGTCGAGAGTGACGGTCGTTCGCACGCTGCTATCATAGCATCATTGTTTTTGCTGTCATGATGCTTGCCTCCTAGGCGTCTACATGCAGCCAGTTCGCAGGTGTCATCATGGCAGAGTAGGGATTTTCCAGGATGCTTCGCTATATCACTCCGCACGGAATCTCGGTTGAGCGCACGTCTTCCAAGTCGAACTATCAGCGTGGCCTAAAGTTTCTGCTGCGGGATCTGGACCGGCACCGCGGGGTTTATCTTTCATCCGGGTATGAATATCCCGGGCGGTATTCGCGCTGGGATATCGGGTCGGCGCGGCCGCCGCTGGAGATGGTGGCGCGGGACAGGCAGGTGGAGTTCCGCCCGCTGAACGGGCGCGGGGATGCGCTGGTGAAGATGTTCGAGGCGTTTCTGCGCGAGCATCCGCATTGGGCGTCGCTGGGGATGAATGGGCGTATGCTTCACGGGGAATTGAAGCCGCTGCCTTCGTTTTTCGCGGAGGAAGAGCGATCAAAGCAGCCGTCGGTGTTTTCGATTCTGCGGGCGATTTCAGAGGAATTCCGGCATCCGGAAGACAGTCGCCTGGCGCTGATCGGCGTTTTCGGGTACGACCTTCTCTTTCAGTTCGAACCCATCGTGAAGAAGCTGCCGCGCGGGGATCAGAAAGATCTGCACCTGTTCTTCTGCGATGACATTTACTTTGCCGATCGCAAGCGCGAGCAGATTGACCGCTATCGTTATGACTTCTCGCTGGGCGATTTAACAACAAAGGGGTTGGCCAGGACGGCTGAACCGGTGGCGAGGCCAGCGAGACGGAAGGCCGGTCCGATCACCAGCGACCACACTCCGGAAGAATACATCGCCAAGGTCGAGACTGTTCGCGAAGGCATGCGGCAGGGCGAATTCTACGAAGTGATTCTGCGCCAGACTTTTCAAACGCCGTACTCGGGAACGGCCAGCGAACTGTTTCAAAAGATGCAGCACACCAACCCGAGTCCTTATGAATTTCTGCTGCAGTTGGGCGATGAGCAGTTGATTGGCGCTTCGCCGGAGATGTTCCTGCGGAGCGAAGGACCGCGCGTTGAAACGTGTCCGATTTCCGGAACGGCGCGGCGGACGGGCGATCCGTTGCAAGACGCCGAAGCGATCCGGCAGCTATTGAACTCGGCCAAGGAAGAATCCGAATTGACGATGTGTACGGACGTGGACCGGAACGACAAATCGCGGGTCTGCGAACCGGGTTCGGTGAAGGTGATGGGCCGGCGGTTGATTGAATCTTACGCGGGCCTGTTCCACACGGTGGATCACGTGGAAGGGCTGCTGAAGCCGGGGTTTGATGCGCTGGATGCGTTTTTGAGTCATATGTGGGCGGTGACGCTGATCGGCGCGCCGAAGAAGGCGGCGGCGGCGGCGATTGAAAGCCTGGAGAAGAGCGCGCGGGGATGGTATGGCGGTGCTGTCGGCGCGCTGACACTGAATGGCGATATCAACACGGGCATCCTGATTCGAACGACTTACGTGCGGGATGGAATGGCGTCGTATCCGGCAGGTGCGACGCTGCTTTACGATTCCGATCCGGCGGCGGAGGAGCGGGAGACGCGTCTGAAGGCGACGGGGTTCTTCCGGATTCTGGGCGAAACGGAGAAGCCTGAGCAAGCCAGCGCCGCCGACATGCCCGGCGCGGGGTTCAAGCTGCTGCTGGTGGATCACGACGATTGCTTCATCCACACACTGGCGAACTATGCGCGCCAGACAGGCGCGGAAGTGGTGACCTACCGGTCGGGTTTTCCGGAATCGTTTCTGGATGAGATCGCGCCGGACTTGGTGTTGATCTCGCCGGGGCCGGGGCGTCCGCGGGATTTCGGAGTTCCAGAACTGGTTCTGGCGGCGGTGCGGCGCGGATTGCCGGTATTCGGCGTGTGCCTGGGACTCCAGGGTATTGTGGAAGCGTTCGGCGGCGAACTCGGTGTACTGGGATGCCCGGTGCATGGGAAGCCTTCGCGAATCCGGCATCGGAATACAGGTGTGTTTGCGGGCTTGCCGGAAACGTTTTCGGTAGGCCGCTACCACTCGCTTTACGCGCTTCGGGAGCAACTCCCTGCTGTTTTAGAGGTGACTGCGGAATCGGAAGATGGCGTGATTATGGGAGTGCGGCACCGGGAGTTAGCGGTGGAGGCGGTGCAGTTTCATCCGGAATCGATTTTGAGTTCGACGGGCGAGGTGGGATTGGCGCTGATGAGGAACGCGATGCGCCTGTTGGCGGGGAAAAAGCTGGCTGAAATAAATCAGGCTGGTTGTTCAAAACAACCAGCCTGATTGCCACAAGAGAGAGGGACGAAGAATTTAGCGGCGATAACCGAAATGGCTCCAGCCGCCAACCCCAATACCGATCGAGACAGCCGGATATCCATAGCCGTATCCGTAATTGGCTGGATAGCCGTAGCCATAGTAATCGTAGGGATAGGGGTACGGGTATCCGTAGCCATAGCCGTAATAGCCGGCGTAGGGATAGCCATATCCGCCCCAACCGAACCCGATGCCACCGTAATAGCGCCCGCCGTAGTAACCACGGCCGCCATAGTAGCCGCCACCGTAGTAGCCGCGTCCGCCGTAATTGCCGCCGCGGGCATAGCTTCCACCGTAGTTACCCCCATAGTTACCGGCATAGTGGCCACCGGAATAGCCCCCGTAATGAGCTCCGCCGCTCATTCGGGCAGATCCGCCGCCACCCCCCGCATGACCACCACCGCCGCCGCGGCCCTGTGCAAAGCACGCGGTCGCCAATGTCAAACTCAAAATACAAAAGAGAGAAAAAATCAACTTGCGCATAATGTCACCCTTGCTTCCGGTAAGGCACGTTACCTTCCACTCCAGTTCCTTCCACTCCATATGATGCGTGGCGCTCGATAAGGGTTCCCGCGTGGGTATACGATAGCTGTTTTGCCCCCATCACCATGCTTAAAGCATTTCTACTATCCGTGACGTTTGCTTCTCTCGCCTTTTCCGCCGATCCGGAAGTGGTGGTGCTGTGGCCGGGTGGCGCTCCAGGCGCGCAGGGGACGGCGCCGGAGGATATTCCGAAATACACGGTGTACCCTGCCGCTTCCCCGGTCCACACGGGCGTTGTGGTGTGCCCCGGCGGCGGTTATCAGGGGTTGGCGATGGATCATGAAGGCGCGCAGGTGGCGCGGTGGCTGAACGCGTATGGCGTAACCGCTTTCGTTCTGCAATATCGGCTGGGCCCCAAATATCACCACCCCATCGAAATGAACGACGCGAAGCGGGCCATGCGGATGGTGCGGGCGCATGCGAGAGAGTACGGCGTGGACCCGGACCGCATCGGAATCTGGGGATTCTCGGCGGGTGGGCACCTGGCGGCGACCGTGTCGACGCACGCGGACAATGGCGATATGACGGCCCCCGATCCGGCGGATAAATTCTCATCGCGGGCCGATTTCGCGATCCTGGCATATCCGGTGATTTCGTTTGGCGCATTCGGGCATCAAGGATCCGTGCATAATTTGTTGGGAGCGAACCCAGACCCGGCGCTGATTGAGGAACTCTCCAATGAGAAGCATGTGACGCAGCAGACGCCGCCGACTTTTCTGTTTGCGACCAGCGACGACCCCGTAGTGCCGGTGGAGAACAGCGTGCTTTACTATGAGGCGCTGCGGAAAGCCAACGTGCCGGCGGAGATGCACCTCTATGAACACGGCCCGCATGGCGTGGGGCTGGCGTTTTACGATCCGATTCTTTCGACCTGGCCGTTACATGTGGCGGAGTGGATGCGCACGCATGGATGGCTAAACCGGCCACAGAAGTAATGTATGAATCTCACGCAATATCTTGGAAGAAATCGGATTCTCCTGGTCTTCACGCCGTCGGCCTCCGACGCGCGGTTTGAAGCGCAGAACGAACTGTTTGAAAAGCGCAGAACGGATCTGGAGGAACGCAATATTCTGGTGCTCTCCGTGGTGGGCGTTGAAGAGGTGAAGACGCGCTGCCAGTTCCGGGTTTCCAAAGAAGACTTCGCTGTGATTCTGATCGGCAAGGACGGAAACGAGAAGCACCGGTGGACGGGAGTTGCGCCGATTGACCAGATTGACCATCGGGTAGACCGCATGCCGATGCGCCGTTCCGAAATGCAGAGGAAGTGAAAGCGGTCGCTATTTGCATTTGCCTGCTTGCGGTGGGGTGCGCGCGGCAAGGGCGCGACCCGTTGCCGGGGTTTCCACGCTTGATGCTTTGGGCATGGGAACGGCCGGAAGATCTTCGGTTTATCGATCCCGCAAAAATTGGCGTGGCATACCTGGCGGGGACGGTCACGCTTCATGGAACTCAAGCGGATTGGCGTCCCCGGATGCAGCCCCTCCGCATTCCACAGGGAACCCGGTTGATGGCGGTGGTTCGCGTGGAATCCGGCGGGAGAGCCGGCGGAAGTGCGCGGGAGGCGGCTCAATTGATTTCGCGTGCGAGCGGGAACGCAGGTGTTTCGGCGATCCAGATCGATTACGATGCGCGGCTTGGTGAGCGCGAATTCTATCGCGAGTTGGTTCGTGATGTGCGGCACGAGATTCCGCGTGCGATGCCACTGACGATCACCGCATTGGTCTCCTGGTGCGCTTCCGATACCTGGATTTCGGATCTGCCGGTGGATGCCGCGGTGCCGATGTTCTTTCGCATGGGGTCTGAAAAACTGATGCGGCAGGCCGAGTTGCGCGCGGCCATTTGTGAGGGCAGCACGGGAATCTCGACGGATGAACTGGTACGCGTGAAGCTGGCGCGCCGCGTGTTTTTGTTTGATCCAGAGCCTTGGACGCAAGACGATCTAGGGGCGGCTTTATACGAGGTGAAACGCTGGCGATGAGGATGCTGCGGGTGGTTGCGGCGATGGTTTTGGGGGCGCTGTTGTTCGGCGAAAACGATCTGAATAGTTGTTCGGTCGAACCGCTGCGCGCGATCTTTACGGCGGAGATTTCGAGGGAAGGTCCGGACAAGGATTTCGCCAAGGGTGAGTTGGGAATTGTTTTGCCTCCTTTTCCCCCGGCTTACCTGGCGCTGGCTTACCGCTATATGAGCGGGGGCCGGCTTCCCGCGGACCAGATTTCTACGCTGGTCTTTCAGCGGAAGCAGACTCCCGACCCACCCACCACTTCCGGTGCGGAAGACTGGCAAATTGCGCAACAGCAGGTCTTTGCGAATCCCGTCTATGTGAACCCTTATAAAGAGGATTCCGAATTGCACTTGTTCTTTTTGAACTGCAAGGAGGATGCGTTTCGCGCGGCGGCGGCGACTCTGCGGGCTCTGATCCGCGCGTACGGGGTGAACAGCGAACGGATGAAGCAATGGCTGGCGGCGCAGGACATGGTGTTTCAGAACTGCAACGCCGGGCCGGCGATTCCGCAGCCTCTGGAGCCGACGGCGGATGCGGCGGCGAAAGCGGATCGCGCCTATCAGGTTGCGGCGGCGCACTTTTATAGCGGCCAATATGACGCGGCGCGAACGGAGTTTGCAGTGATCGGCAGGGATGCCGGCTCGCCGTGGCGCGGGCTGGCGCCTTATCTGGTTGCGCGAGCCATGATCCGGCAGGGTGATTTGAGCGACGCCGAGAAGCAGGTGCTGGCGATTTTGAAGGATCCGAAGCAGACGGAAGGTCATGAACGGGCGGATCACCTGGAGGCGTGGCTGAAGATCCGGCTGTATCCGGCGGAGCGCTTGTCGGAGACGGCCAGGGCGGTGATGGAGCCGCATCCGAGCGACTTCCAGCAGTCGGTGATGGACTACACCTACCTTTTCGGTCAACTTGAACAGCAGCAAGGCGCGCTGGACAAGGCGGCGGAAGGGAACGATCTGACCGACTGGATATTGGATTTTCAACATTCGGACCCGGTGGAGGGCCATGCGCTGGAACGATGGCGAGCGACGCATTCGACGCCGTGGCTGGTGGCGGCGCTGGCAGCGAAGCCGGATGAGGAGGGGGTTCGCGAAGAGCTGCTGAAAGCGGCGGATGAGACGCCGCCGCAATCGCCCGGTTATTTTACAGTCCAATACTATGCCGTCGCGCTGATGGCGAAAGAGGCGGCGCGGGCTCGTCTGGATGCGGCATTGAGCGCCAAGCCTCCGCGCGCGGCGAGGAATTTGCTACTGGCCGCACGGATGCGTTTCGCACGGGACTGGGCTGAATTCTTGCGCGACGCCCAGCGACATCCGGTGGATGTGGACGGGTACGACTATTCGGTGGCCGGCACGACGCCTTCCCATACGGCTGACGAAATTGGTTTGGATTCGGATGGGGTTGACGTACTGAATCATTTGATTCCCCTCTCTCTGGAAGCGGGAGCGGCGCTGGATTCACAACTAACTGTGGACATACGGCGTGAGGTGGCGACGGCGGCGTGGACGAAGGCGGTGCTGCTGAATCAGTGGGCGACGGCGCGGAAACTGGGTCCGGTGATGGCGGAGTTGTATCCGACTGTGCGGGTTGATCTTGATGCAACCGATCTTGATGAAAACGAGGCGCGGTTCGCGGCGGTGCTGACAATGCTGCGGAATCCCGGTCTGCGTCCTTATGTGGAAGCCGGGTTTGGAAGGCTGACGAAAATGGACCGCATCGACGAATTCCGCGATAACTGGTGGTGCGCCGCTGAACAGGACCGCGCGATGAGCTATGCGTTGTCGAATCTGTATGGACAAGAAAAGCCGCGTGCGGATTTTCTGACCGCGCAGGAAGTTGCGGCGGCGAAAGCGGAAGACGAGGGGGTGCGGGCGCTGGCCGGGGCTCCGGACTTGCTGGCTTCGGAAACGGTGCATTTCGCGAAGGAACACCCTGCCGACGCGCGGGTTCCGGAAGCTCTGCATCTGGCCGTGCGAGCGACCCGTTATGGCTGCGTGAGTGAACACACGTCGATTGCCTCGCGGGAGGCGTTCGAGCTTTTGCACGCCAGGTATCCAAATAGCGAGTGGGCCAGGGCTACGCCGTATTGGTTCAAGAACTAGCGTTGAGAATTAGGGTCGGGCATGAAGCGATAGACTCATCACGTGGGCGCACAAGACATTCTCGACCAGGTGGAAGAAGGGCGCATGCGCGCTTTTCAGGAAGCCCTGCTGCGCGATCTGCATGCGCTGGAGAAAATGCTGGACGGGGGCTTGTTCGAAACGGACGTGGTGCGCGTGGGCGCCGAGCAGGAGATGTTTCTGGTGAACCGGGCGCATTCTCCCGCGCAGGTGGCGCCGGAGGTGCTGGAGCGGCTGGACGACCCGGCGTTCACCACCGAGATGGGGAAGTTCAATCTGGAAGCCAATCTGGCGCCGCGTCGCTTTGAGGGACATTGCCTCGGCGAGATGGAAATCGACTTAACGCGACTCGTGCGGCAGGCCTCCATTGCGGCGCAGGCTTGTGGGGCCGAGATCCTGCTGACGGGCATCCTTCCCTCCGTGCGGTCCGCTGATCTGGTGATTGCCAACCTCACCGACCGCGTGCGTTATCAGGAGCTGAACCGGACAGTGATGAAGATGCGCGGCGGGGCCTACGAGGTCTACATAAAAGGCGTCGACGAATTGAAAGCGGTGGAGGACAGCGTGATGCTGGAGACCTGCTGCGGCAGCTTTCAGGTGCATTTGCAGATGGATCCGGGCCGTTTCGCGATTCAGTACAACGCGGCGCAACTGGCTGCCGCGCCTCTTTTGGCGGCGGCGGTGAACTCACCACTGCTGCTGGGTAAGAGGCTCTGGAGCGAGACGAGGATCGCGTTGTTCCAGCATGCGGTGGACGAGCGGTCGCACGCGGACATCGCTCGCAATCATCCGTCGCGGGTGACGTTTGGGGACCGGTGGGTGGAGCACTCGGTCCTGGAAATCTATCGGGAACAGATTCTGCGGTTTCGTTCGATCATGAGCCGCGACGCGGTGGAGGACCCGCTTGAGTTGCTGGCGAAGGGAAAGATTCCGAAGCTGAGCGCGCTGGCGCTCCATAACGGGACGGTGTGGAGATGGAACCGTCCGTGCTATGGGGTGACGGAAGGGCGCGCGCATCTGCGGATGGAGTTCCGCGCGTTTCCCGCGGGACCCACCATCATCGATGAAGTAGCGAACGCGGCGTTCTTTCTGGGGTTAGTAAGCGCGCTTCCGGAAGAGTATGGGAATGTTGCCGCGAAGATGCCTTTTTACGAAGCAAAAGATAACTTTTTCGCGGCGGCGCGGCATGGGTTGAAGGCGCAGGTGGCGTGGGTAGACGGAAAGAATCATCCGGTCGCTCAACTGATCTTAGGCGACTTACTCGCTTTGGCAGCAGCGGGGTTGAAGAAAGCTGGGGTGGACGACGGCGACATTGACCGCTATCTCGGGGTGATCCGCGATCGAGTGCTTGCGGATCAGACGGGGAGTAAGTGGACCCTCGCGGCGGCGGCAGCGGTGACGGGGCACACTACGTCCGAGCGGCGCGACCGGCGCATTGTGGAGGCGATGCTGGCGCGGCAGAAACTGGGAGAGCCGGTGCATCGCTGGTCGTGTCTATCGCCCGGAGAACGGAAAGAGGGCGACGGGCCTCCACAGACGGCGGCGGAGGTGATGTCGACGGACTTATTCACGGTGCGCTCGAATGATCCGGTGACCCTCGCCGCCAGCATGATGGATTGGCGACATATCCGCAATGTGCCGGTGGAAGACGAAGCGGGCCAATTAGTAGGATTGGTTTCCAGCCGCGACTTACTCAGGCTGATCGCGAAAGGCGGGTGGGGGAATCCGGGCGGCGCCCCGATTCCGGTGCGCGTGATTATGCAGACCGATCCGGTGAGCATTGCGCCGGAGACCAGCCTGAGCGATGTTTTGAAGTTGATGATGGAACATGCGGTGGATTGTTTGCCGGTGACGAAGGATAAGCAGTTGCTGGGATTGGTGACGAGCTTCGATCTGCTAACGGTGATGGCGGGGTGGATTGCGAAGTAGTTATAGTCGGACGGCGTCCAAAACGCGTGAAATGCCTTCTTCGAATATGCGCTCTGGCGTGAGCAGGCTCAGAACCAGCCATGCTTCCGATTCGAAGTCGTAGAAGTAACCGGGCTGAACCAAGGTTGCGGAGTTACGAAGGAGCAGCCGCGCCCACTCTTCCTCGGAGCGTGTATTCGGGATGCGCAAAATAGCCGACCAGCCGGCTTCCACGTCAAGCAGCGACGCACTGGAGCCGGCTACGGCGCTGTGTAAGTGGTCGAGGTTGCGGCGCAGCCTCGATTGAATTTGGGCGCGGATGGATTGACCCGCAATTACCAAGGACGAGAAAGCATATTGGACCGGCGTGCCGACGGAAAGGTAGGTGTCGGCGATCAATTCAAGGCGCTGGGCGGCCTGTTCCACGAGCGGTTCGGGTCCGGACAGGATGATCCAACCCAGTTTCATTTGCGGAAGGCCAGCGCATTTGGAGAGACCGTTTAATACGAACGTCAGAAGATCTTTTGACCCGGCGACCGAGTAGGGCGCGACTCCAAACGAATAGTCCGAGAAAACTTCATCTGAGACGATGGGCAGATTCAGTCGTGCGAGTTGCTCATGCTCCTCGGCTTTGAGGTAGTTACCCGTCGGGTTATTCGGATTCACCACGACTATGGCTTTGGTGCGTGGCGTGATGGCCGCGCGGAGAGCGTCAAAATCGATAAACCAGCCCTGGTGATACCGCAGCGGGTAAGTGCGGGTTTGAACGGATTCGAGACCAGCGAGTAACTCAAATAGGGGATAAGACGGACGGGGGATGAGGACTTCATCGCCGGGGTCGCAGAGTAGCTTGAACAGCCAGGAATAAGCCTCGCTGGTGCTGGATGTGAGAACGACGCGATGGGACGAGATGCGGCGGCGCACTTCTTCCAGACCCAGCGAATCGGGATCGTAGACCAGGGCGCGTGGGTCACGGAAAGCGTCGATGATGCCGGGCGGGTAATCAAATCCGGTGCGGGTGGGATTGGATTTGGTAAGATCCAGCAATTCGCCTCCCGTGGCGCGAAACGCGGCAATTTCCCGAGCGAGGGCGCTGGGATGGATTTCGGCCGGCAAGCGACTGGCGAACACTAGGCTCCTGTGGCGAGTTGCTTGAGCGATTCGGTAAAAGGCTCGCGTGCGACTCCGCGTTCGGTCACAATCGCGGTGACGTAGCGGTGCGGGGTGACATCAAAGGCGGGATTCTGCACCTGAGTGTCTTCCGGGGCCACCTGCGTGCCGGCGTAGTGGGTGACTTCCGACGAGTTGCGCTGCTCGATGGGAATCAGGTCGCCTGAGGACAAGGAAAGATCGAGCGTGGAGATGGGCGCGGCGACGTAGAACGGGATGTTGTTCTCCTTAGCGAGAACGGCGACGCTATAGGTGCCGATCTTGTTGGCCACGTCCCCATTGGCGGCAATGCGGTCCGCGCCCACAACCACGCAGCCGATGCGGCCGGATTTCAGGAAATGGCCGGCCATACTGTCTGTGATGAGAGTGGCGGGGATATGATCCTGCTGCAATTCCCACACGGTGAGGCGCGCACCCTGGAGGAACGGACGCGTTTCATCGGCGAATACGTCGATTTCCTTGCCCTGCTCGACCGCGGCGCGGATCACGCCAAGGGCGGTGCCGTAGCCCGCGGTGGCGAGCGCTCCGGCATTGCAATGAGTGAGTACGGTTTTGTGATCGGGCACGAGAGGCGCACCATGTTTGCCGATGGCCTGGCAGATGGCGATGTCTTCGAGACGGATCTGCCGGGCCTCCTGAATGAAGCGCAGGCGGATGAGATCGGCGGGCGACCCGGCCAGGGATTTGTGCAAGGCCTTCATGCGCTCGATGGCCCAGAACAGATTGACGGCGGTGGGGCGGGTGGCGGCGAGAGTTTCACAGACGAGGTCGAAATCGGCGCCTTCGATGACCCCGAGAGCCACGCCCATGGCCGCTGCAACACCGATGGCGGGAGCGCCGCGAATGGTCATGGCGCGGATGTTGTGGGCCACGTCCTGATAGGTCTTGCACGTGACGTAGGTCTGTTCCAGAGGCAGGCGTCTTTGGTCAATCATGACGACGCCGTCGGGGGTCCACTCGATCGTTTCAACCATGTGTTTTGTCTATTGTCCTTTGTGTGCCGCGAAGAAAAATGCGAAGAAGAGCGTGCCGTTGTAAGAAGCGTGGGTGATGACGGACGTGCGGGTAGATCCAGATAAATGCCTCAGTACGCCGAAGGCTAAACCAGCGGCTGAGATGAGTGCGCCGTATTGCCACACGCGGCCGTTCTGTTCGAGGTGCAGCACTCCGAAAAGAACGGAGGTGAGGCCAATGCCGGCAACAGCGCCGAGCGAGCGGACCATCAGCGGCTGCAGGAAACCGCGAAACAGGAGTTCCTCCGCGAGCGGGGCAACGGTGATTCCAAAAATTGCGAGAAACAGTCCGCCATTGGGCGAACTGAGGAGCTTCTTCATGGGAGAGTCGACTTCGGGAACCTTCAAAAGCCCTCCCAGAAAGCCGATTGCGAACGCGAGGGAAATGCCGAACGCAATTGCCACGAGTGAAGGGACAGTGGAGGGTAGCCAGCCCAGCGAACTCCAGAACGGCGCGTCGTAAGTGAGACGAAGAATCGCCGCGAGCAAGAAGAAGATGGCCGCGTACGCGATGCTTTGGAAGACCACCAGAGCGGGCGCGCTATCCAGCTTGATCTGGAAAGCTTTGGCTGCCAGCATGCCGATCAGGTAGAGCAGGAAGACGCAGGGAATCGCCATTCCAGCGAACAGGCCGGCATCACGCCAATCCCAGATCGGAGTTCTCGGCGGCGCGGGAGCGGGAGCATCGATGATGTATGACGGCGAATCGTCCATCATGCCGCGCGTCCCTTGTGCGCGGACACCATATTCCGCAAAGCCTCGCCTGTGTAGCTCTTGCGGGACTTCATCACGTGCTCGGGCGTGCCTTCGGCCACGATGCGGCCACCGTATTCGCCGCCATCGGGCCCGAGATCGATGATCCAATCGGCACTCTTGATGACGTCGAGATTGTGCTCGATGACGACGACCGAGTTGCCCAGATCGACCAGACGCTGGAGCACGTCGATCAGTTTGCGAACGTCGTCGAAATGGAGCCCGGTGGTGGGCTCGTCGAGTAGGTAGAAGGTGCGGCCGGTTTGGCGCTTGCTCAATTCGCGGGCGAGTTTAATGCGCTGCGCTTCGCCTCCGGAAAGGGTTGTGGCGGATTGGCCGAGGTGCAGATAACCCAGGCCAACGGCCGCCAGAGTCTCCAGTTTGGGGCGGATCTGGGGATGGTTCTGCAGCACGGGCAGGGCTTCTTCGATGGTCATCTCCAGCAGGTCCGCGATGGAGTGGCCCTTGTATTTGACTTCCAGAGTTTCCTGGTTGTAGCGGCGGCCGCGGCACACATCGCAGGTAACGTAGACATCGGGAAGAAAGTTCATCTCGATGCGCTTGAGCCCATCGCCCTGGCAGGCTTCGCAGCGGCCGCCTTTGACGTTGAAGCTGAAGCGACCGGGTTTGTAGCCGCGTTCCCGAGATTCGGGAAGCATGGCGAACAGATCGCGGATGGGACTGAAAAGCCCCGTATATGTGGCGGGGTTGGAGCGCGGCGTACGGCCGATGGCTGCCTGGTCGATGCGGACCACCTTGTCGATGTGTTCGATGCCGGTAATGGCGCCGTGTGCGCCGGGTTCCTCGCGCGATCCGTAGACCTCACGTGCGAGCGAACGATAGACGATCTCATTCACCAGCGTGGATTTTCCACTGCCGGACACGCCGGTGACGACGGTGAGCACGCCGAGCGGAATCCTGACGTCAACATTCTTCAGATTGTGCTCATGCGCGTCCTTCACCTCGATAGCGTTTCCATTGGCCTTGCGGCGCGCGGCCGGCATGGGGATGGATTGGGCGCCGGAAAGATAGCGGCCGGTGAGTGAATCGGGGTTGCTGGAAATATCGGCGGGGGTGCCCTGGGCCACGAGTTCTCCGCCCAGCCGTCCGGCGCCGGGTCCGAGATCGATCACAAAATCGGCGCGCTGGATGGTTTCCTCATCGTGCTCCACAACCAGAACCGTATTGCCGAGATCGCGCAGTTTCATGAGGGTCTGCAACAGGCGTTCGTTGTCGCGCGGATGCAGGCCGATAGAAGGCTCATCCAGCACGTAGAGCACGCCGCGCAGTTTCGAGCCGATCTGGGTGGCGAGGCGAATGCGCTGGCTTTCGCCGCCCGAGAGGGTTCCGGCCGACCGGCCGAGACTGAGATAATCCAGCCCCACGTGGCTGAGGAATTCGAGGCGGCGGCTGATCTCGTCAACGACGCGCCCGGCGATAATTTGCTCGCGATCCGCTAATTTCCAGCCGCGCACAGTGAGAAGAGTGCGCGCGATGGGCATTTCGACCACGTCGGCGATGGAAAGATTTTTGACACGCACGGAAAGGCTGGAGGCGCGAAGGCGCTTGCCGTGACAGACGGAACAGGACACCGGCGACATATACTCCAGCAGCCATTCGCGATAGGAATCCGGCGCACGCTCGAAGGTGTCCTGCAAAAGGCTGGCGATGCCTTCAAAGCCATCGCCGCCGCTGAGCAGCAGCGCCTGCGTGCGGCGCGGAAGCTTTTCGAATGGCGTGGAAAGCTTGATTCGGAGGGTCTTCGCGGCCGCTTGCACTTTCTGCTGAACATAGGCGGCGGAACCGGCGAATGGACCTAGCGCGCCTTCGAGGAGCGGCTTGGATTCATCGGCTATCAGCTTGGATGCATCCACGCGCCACTCGACGCCGAGACCGTTGCAGGTCTCGCACGCGCCATAGGGGCTGTTGAACGAAAAAGAACGCGGCTCCAGTTGAGGAATGCTCATGCCGCACTCCATGCAAGCGAGGCGGGTGGAGTACAAACGCTCCTCGCCGTTGACGACGGAGATGATCACCAGGCCGTTCGCGAGTTTGGTGGCGACGTCGATGGAGGCTTCGAGGCGCTTCTCAATCCCCTGCTTGACGAGCAGCCGATCGATCACCACTTCGATGCTATGGTTTTTACGGCGATCAAGCGGAACTTCTTCTTCGAGCGAACGGATGATGCCATCGACGCGGGCGCGAACGAAACCCTGGCGCGCGTATTTTTCGAGATCCTTCTTAAATTCGCCCTTCCGGCCGCGGACGACGGGGGCTAGAACCATGATGCGGTCGTCCGGGCTCAACTGGACGACGTGCTTGAGGATCTGCTCGGTGGTTTGGCGCGAAATCTCAATTCCGCAATTGGGACAAAAGGGAACTCCGATTGACGAGTACAATAAACGAAGATAGTCGTATATTTCCGTAATGGTTCCCACGGTTGAGCGGGAACTTCTTCCCGCGGTTTTTTGTTCGATGGAGATTGCAGGGCTCAGACCGTCTATGGAATCTACGTCCGGGCGTTCCATTTGATCGAGAAACTGGCGCGCGTAAGGGGAAAGAGTTTCAACGTAACGGCGCTGCCCCTCCGCATAGATCGTGTCGAAGGCGAGGGAAGATTTGCCCGAGCCGCTTAAGCCGGTTATCACAGTAAGCGTGTTTCTGGGAATTTCGACGCTGATGTTCTTCAGGTTGTGCTGGCGAGCGCCGTGAACGGAGATATGGCTGAGCATCTTTTACAGGGACAACCAGCGGACGGAAAAGCGGTGGACGGACAACCGTATCGCGGTAGAGATATGATTGTGACGAAGTTGCGACAATTCAGTGACTTCTCGCATATTGGGAGCTAACGAAAGAATGCTGTGCCAGAAGTGCGGTGCCGTCATGACAAGAAGTCACCGCCGTGGGATCGAAAGACTAATTTTCGCACAAGCATTCCGGTGTTCGTCGTGCAACACGCGGGCGCGGCGGAGTTACTTCGATACGAGCTTCGACGAGTTTGCCAATTGCCCGCGGTGCGGCAACAGCGCTCCCGATAAGCGGTCGAGGCGGGACAAAGTGGATTCGATGCTGCATTCGCCGATCCGGATGATCCATTGGGCGCTCGGCGGAACTCTTTATCACTGCGTGTTCTGCCGCCTTCAGTTTTACGACGTGCGTGGGCTGAAGCCGGTTGTCCGCAAGGATAAGGAACCGGACCCGAATGAGGCTAATAAGGCCAAGATGGCAAGCTGAATAAGCCGCCGTCGACCCAGATGGTTTGGCCTGTGACGAAGTTGGCCGATGGCGAGGCGAGAAACGCGACGACGTTGGCGACGTCGGCGGGCTGCCCGACTCTGCCGATGGGCGTGCGCTGCGCCCAGGTTGCGGCATAGTCTTCCGATTCCAGCCGCGTGCGTTCAATTTCGATGGCACCGGGTGCGACGCAGTTGACGGTGATGCCGTGTGCGGCCAGTTCCACCGCGGCCACTTTTGTGAACATCTCGATACCGCCCTTGCTGGCGGTGTAATCCACCAGATGCGGGAACGCGATTTTATTACAGCCAGATCCGATGTTGATGATGCGTCCGCCGCCATTATGCTTCATGAGGCGCGCGGCGCGCTGGGTGCAAAGGAAACAGCCTTTCAGATTGGTTTGAATAGTGCGGTCCCAATCTTCCTCGGCCAGCTCCAGCAAGGGCTTCCAGGTTTGCACGCCCGCGTTATTGACCAGAATATCGAGTTCGGGGACTTCGGCGAACATGCGGTCGACTTCATTGGCGATCCCGATGTTGGCTTGAAGAGGGCGGGCAGTTGCGCCGAGGACGGCGATAAACCGGGCGGTTTCTTCGGCGCCCGCAGCATCCGATTGGTAGTTCACCACGACGTGGCAACCTTGGCGGGCGAGTTCGATGGCGATGCCGCGGCCGACACCTTTGCTGGCTCCGGTGACGAGGGCGGTTTTGCCTTTTAAGGGTAAGGACATGCCGAAAGAGATTGTAACGTGTTCGTAGGCGCAGGGCGGGATTGGATCAAGCGACGTTGGAGGAACGCTCCGACATGTTCACTGCGGACGGCTACGACCAATCGCTTCTTGCGCGGCGTTTCGGTCGAGCGACCAAAATAATTCTACTCGAAAGCCGGCGGTAATCAGTGCGCGGCGACCTTCTTGAGGGCCACCGCATTCATGCAATAGCGGAGTCCGCTAGGCTTGGGGCCATCCGGAAAAACGTGACCTAAATGCGCGTCGCAAGTGCTGCAAACGGTTTCAACGCGCGTGCCGTAAGAGGTGTCCAGGTGATAGGCGATCACATTGGGTTCTACCGGCTGGGTGAAGGAAGGCCAGCCTGTGCCGGAATCGAACTTCTCGGACGCGTCGAAAAGCACGGTATCGCAGCAGACGCAGGCATAAATTCCGGGCTCGAACAGGTTGCACATGGGGGAACTGAAAGCCCGTTCGGTGCCTGCTTCGCGCGTCACGCGATATTGCTGGTCGTTGAGTTGGGCGCGCCACTCGGCCTCGGTCTTTTCGACCCTGCGGTCGGGGGTGAGGTTGCCCGCTTTGGCAAAATTTAGAACATCATTCCACGTCAGCACAGTGTCTCCTTTCTACCATAAGCGACCATAAACGCATGCGCATTCTTGCAGAGGAGAGCGACCGCGGACAGCGACTGGACGTTTTCCTGCAACGACGCCTACCGGAGTTCAGCCGCTCGCGCATCCAGAGCTGGATTAAACAGGGTCTGGTGCGGGTGAACCAGCGGGCCGCGAAAGTCTCCGCCGTGCTGCATGGCGATGAGGAGGTGGAGGTAGAGCCCGCGCCGCTTCCGGCATTGCATGCCACGGCAGAACCCATCCCGCTCAGCATTCTTTACGAAGACGATTGGCTGGTGGCTATCGATAAGCCTGCCGGAATGGTGGTTCATGCGGGCGCGGGCGTTAGTTCCGGCACCGTTGTAAATGCGCTTTTACACCGATTTGAGCAGCTCTCGTCGGTAGGCGGAGACACGCGCCCCGGCATTGTGCATCGCCTGGACCGTTTCACCAGCGGCGTTCTTCTGGCGGCCAAAACCGACGCGGCGCACCGCGCGCTGGCGAGGCTGTTTGCAACCCGCAAGGTACGCAAGATTTACCGGACGCTGGTACACGGGGCGATGGAAGCGGAAACGGGGCGAATCGAGAAACCCATCACACGCGATCCGGTGAACCGGACCCGCATGACGGCGCGCCTCGCGTCCGGGAGAACGGCCTGGAGTGAATGGACGGTGCTGGAACGTTTTCCCAAGGCGAGCTACCTGGAAGTTTTGATCGGAACCGGGCGCACGCATCAGATTCGAGTGCATCTTTCCAGCATCGGGCATCCGGTGTTTGGCGACAGACTCTACGGCGCTCCGGTGGAGACACCCGGGTTGCCGTCGCTGGGGCGCTATTTCCTGCATGCGCATCAGATCGAGTTTCAACATCCGTTCACTGATAAGCTGTTGACCGTGACGTCACCGCTGGCGCCGGAACTCCACGGGTTCCTTGCGGCAATGCAGGCTTTACACTAGAGGCTAAATGATGAAGTTCAGTTCCTACGGGTTTTTATGCGGGTTGCTGCTGGCGGTGTGCCCGGTGATGTCGCCGTCTCAGGCGCCGCAGCCGGCTCAGGCGAAGCAGGAAAATCTCCCGGTGGACCCCAATCGCATTCTTCTGGATGTGACGCGCGTCAACGTACTGTTCACCGTAACGGACAAGAAGGGCCGCTTCATCACGGACTTGGCAAAAGACGATTTCCAGGTTTTTGAGAAGAAGAAGGAACAGAACATCGTGCAGTTCACGGCGGAGAGCGATCTACCGCTGCGCCTGGCGCTGCTGATCGACACCAGCAACAGCATCCGGGACCGTTTCAAGTTTGAGCAGGAAGCGGCGGTGGAGTTCATCAACAGCACCGTGCGCCCGCGCGAAGACAAGGCCATGCTGGTGAGCTTCGACAGCGCGACGGAACTGGTTGCGGACCTGACGGACAATCCGGAAGTGCTGGCGAAAGCGGTGCGCAGCCTGCGGCCGGGCGGCGGGACGTCGCTGTACGACGCGATTTTCTATGCCTGCAAGGATAAGCTGCAACTGGACCAGCCGCGCGACAAGTTCCGGCGCGCCATGGTGATTGTGTCGGACGGCGATGACAACCAGAGCCGCGTGACGCGCGACCAGGCGCTGGAAATGGCGCAAAAAGCGGACGTCGTGATCTATGCGATTTCCACCAATAACAAACACGAACCGAGCGAGGGCGATAAGGTTCTGCGCTACTTTACGGAAGAGACCGGCGGACAGGCTTTCTTCCCGTTTGAGGCGCGCGACCTTTCGCAATCCTTTGAAAATATCGCCAATGAACTGCGGCATCAGTACAACATTTTCTACCGCCCGTCGCCGCTGGAAGCAGACGGGCAGTTTCATCCGGTGAATGTGCGGGTGAAGGGCCGGAAAGATGTGATTGTACGTGCCCGCAAGGGTTATTACGCGCCCAAGTTGAAAACGTAGCGTATCCAAGCATGCCGCCGATCACCGAATGGCAGACGCTCTTCGCGGTGCAGGCGAGTGCTTCGGCGACGCTGACGGGCTTGGTGTTTGTCGCGGTTTCGATTAACCTGTCCCGAATCCTGAGCGTCCACGGCCTTTCCGGGCGCGCCCTGGAATCGATAGTGCAGTTTCTCCAGGTATTCTTTTTGTGCACGGCGGTACTGATCCCGCGACAGCCTATTCGGGTACTCGGCGCTGAAGTTCTAGTAATTGCGATTGTCTCTTGGACCATGCAGGTTGGAACGCATGTCAGCTACGCGAAGTCGCGCTCGGGCCATCCACTCATCTGGCTGATTACGAGGATTGTGCAGACCCAGCTTGCCAGCATTCCCCTTTTCGTCGCCGGGGTCTATCTGCTCCTTGGATTCCCCATCGGTCTCTATTGGCTCATACCGGGGTTCGTCTTCTCCTTCGTCGCAGGCGTCGCAAACGCCTGGGTGCTTCTCGTCGAGATCCTCCGGTAGCGCCGCGGGCCGAGCCAGAACCTTTTACGGAAGACCAAAGCGGGCTAACCTAAAGAGCGAGTCACAAGACATCTGGGTCGAATACACCCTTGAGGATTTCCACCGTGAAGCCGATAGCCTTGACCGCGTGGGGGCGTAACACCGGCCGCGCCGCTGGCGATCACAACAACATCGTGAATCTCCGGAGAGTTCTTGATCGGTCCGCCGACTAAGATTATATTTTGACTGAACTCCTCGCGCCGCTCCGGCAATACTGGGGCTACGACTCCTTCCGTCCGCTGCAGGATCGCATCGTGCGGAGCCTGGTGGACGGCCACGATGTCGCGGTGGTCATGCCCACAGGCGGCGGAAAATCGCTCTGCTACCAACTGCCGGCGCTCGTCTCGGGCCGAACGGTAGTGGTGATTTCGCCGCTGATCTCACTGATGCAGGACCAGGCCGCGCAGCTCGCGCAAATGGGTATTCCGGCGGCCGTGCTGAACAGCTCAATGGGAGCGGCGGAGCAATCGAGAACCATGCGTGCGGCGATGGAAGGGGCCTACCGGCTGTTGTATCTTTCGCCTGAGAGGCTGGCCCGGCAAGATACCGCGGGGTGGCTGGCGCGCGTCCCCATGGCGTTCTTCGCCATCGACGAAGCGCACTGCATTTCGGAATGGGGCCATGAATTCCGGCCGGAGTATCGCCAGTTGAGCCGGCTGCGCGAACAGTTTCCGAACCTGCCCATCGCCGCGTTCACGGCGAGCGCGACGAAGCGCGTGCGGCAGGACATTCTCGATCAACTGGGCCTGCGCGCTCCGCACAAATACATCGCCAGTTTCCACCGGTCCAATCTGCGCTACCTGGTAAAGGAATGCAAGCCGGATACGCAAGGCAAGCTTCTGCTGCGGGCCATGGAGGCGCACGAGGGATCGAATGTGATCGTGTACGCGCCCACCATCGCCCGCGTGGAAGAGACAGTGGATTTTCTGGGTGATCACGGCATCTCCGCGGTGCCATATCACGGGCAGATGGATAACGTGAACCGCCAGAGGAATCAGGAGCGCTGGATGTCGGACGAGGTGCGTATTCTGGTGGGCACGCTGGCTTTTGGACTGGGCATTAACAAGCCGGCTGTACGGGCGGTGATTCACCTGTCCTTACCGAAATCCATTGAGCAGTATTACCAGGAAGCGGGCCGCGCGGGACGCGACGGCGAGACGGCCGACTGCGCGCTTTTGTGGCAGAAGAAGGACGCGGGTCTGCTGGCATACTTCTGCGAACAGTTGGCCGGGAAGGAAGAGAAGCAGCGTGCGTGGGAGCGGTATCACTCGATCAAGAACTTTGTCACCAATGAGCAGTGCCGCGACCGGCAAATCTGCATGCATTTTGGAGAGACGCCGAAGTGGATGAACTGCGGCGCGTGCGACCAGTGTGGGGAGTTACCGGAGTGGATGGCGGAGAAGCGATTCCTGGAAGGGTTGCGCCCGAAGAAGTGGCGGCAGGAGCGCGCGGTGGATCCGGAGCTGATGGAGTTCCTGCGCGAGTGGCGGCGCGAGATCGCACGCCGTCAACAAGTAGCCGCGTTCCTGATTCTGACCGACGCGACGCTGCACGATGTCTGCGCGAAGCGGCCGCGGGGCATGGATGAGCTGACCGGGATTACGGGAATGGGAGAGCGGAAAGCGCAGCAGTATGGCATGGAGATCCTGCGCGCGCTGGAACGTTTTCAAGCGGGCGAGCGCGCGACGGCCCAGCCGCCCGTGGAGGCTATGTCCGGCCCGGCGCAGGAGACGCTGCGGCTGCTGAATGATGGAAAGAGCTTCGAGGAAATTGCGCAACTGCGGGGACGGCAAGTGAGCACCGTGGTCGGTTTGATCGCCACGCTGGTGGAGCAGGGGAAGCTGGCGTTTCGGACCGACTGGGTGCGGGCGGGGTTTCTGGAAACCGTGGAATCCGCGGCGAGTGAACTGGGGCATCAATGGTTGAAGCCGCTGAAAGAGCGGGTGCCGGATGCCACCTATGACGAGATCCGGCTGGTAGTGGCCAAGCTGCGCAGTGAAGCGCTGCCCCGTACAATCAGTACGTGATTCGAACGTTGGTGTTGATGTTTTCCTGCGCGGCTATTGCGGCTGCGGCGTGGGATGCGCGCGTGATCGCGGACGACTTGCAGGGCGGCTACCAGGTGGTGATCGCCGATGTGAACCACGACGGGAAGCCCGATCTGATTGCTGTGGCGAGCGGGCAGACCGATCTGGTGTGGTACGAGAACCCGACCTGGAAGCGGCATGTGATCGCGTCGGGCTTGCATCACATGATCAACGTGGCGGCGCTCGATATCGACGGCGACGGAATTCCCGAGATTGCGGTGGCTTATGAATTTGCCAACGAGGCGAAGAAGAGCCTGGGGATTGTGGCGGTGCTGCATCACGACGGAGACGCGGCGCGGCCCTGGAAGCTGCGCGAGATTGATCGCCTGCCCACCTCTCACCGGCTGCGCTGGGCTCGATGGAACGGTAAAGACATTCTGGTGAACGCGCCGCTGACGGCGCCGGCGGCGGTTCCTCCGCTCTACGAGGGACGCGTGCCCCTGGTTTTCTATCGCCCCGGCGAATGGAAGCGCGAGACGATCGACATGGTGAACCAGGGCGTGCAACATGGAATTTATGTTTCGCCGCATGGTTTGTCGGATCACATTTTGACGGCTAGTTTTTCGGGGATCGATCATTACCAGTTCGAGGCCGGTAAGTGGGATCGGCGCGAGATTAGCCGTGGGGATCCGAGAGCGTGTCCGCAGTGCGGGTCAAGCGACGTGGCGGTGGGACATATGAATGGCGCTGAGATGATTGTCGGGATTGAGCCGTGGCACGGGAATCAGGTTGTGGCTTACTTTGAATCGCACCATCAGTGGGTGCGGAACGTGATTGATGACGGGTTGACGGATGGACATACGATCTTAGTGGCCGGTGGAACGGTGGTGGTTGGGTTTCGCGGGAACGGCGGCGGGGTGCGGGCTTATACGCAAGCGAAGGATGGTAAGTGGCGCAAGAGCGTAGTGGAGGATGGGACGCCGGCGGCGTCTTGCGCCGCGGATAACGGGGAACTGTTTTGTATTGGCGGGACGAAGATTACGTCTTATCGGATGCGGTGAAGACGTAAGGAATTCCTCAGCCCGGATCGCAAACCAGTTCTTTCGATCCCTTCCGCACTGCCTGCCACGCGAGCCGGCGGTCAAAGCTGACCAAGGTTCCCTTGTGCCGCGCGGCCAATCCGAGCAGGTAGACATCCGCCACCTGGCGCGTTGCGACTACCAGCGCGCCCTCGAAGAGAGAATCATCGGTAATCGAGACGTCGCCCACCCAGAATTCGAATGAGCCGGAGAACGCGCTCTTGAGTGCGGCCAAGACCTGGATCACCTCCGCTGGCGTGCGCTGTCCACTGGGGTAAGCCTAAGCGGACCAGATCGGATACAACGCGTCCCAGCGTTTCCTCTCGTTCCCGCGCCAGATCTTTCGCCACGCGCAGGATTTGATGCCGTGATGTCAAGATGCAACGGCATCTCATAAGAGAGATCGGCGAATCGGAGAATAACATTGATGACGCGCGTTCGAATCGACAAGTGGCTCTGGGCCGCACGCTTCTTCAAGACGCGTTCGCTGGCGGCCCGGGCGTGTGAGATGGGGCGAATTGAAGTGGGTGGTCAACCGGCTAAAGCCGCTCGCGAGGTCAAGACGGGCGACACCCTGCAAATCAAGAACGACAGCGGCGAGTTTCAGGTGGAAGTGCTGGACCTGAGTGAGATACGCGGGCCGGCGGCGGTAGCGCAGAGGCTCTATCGCGAAACCGAAGCCAGCCGCGAACTGCGGTTAAAACTGGCGGAAGAGCGCAAGGGGATGGTCCACTTCGAAGCACAACGGGAAGGCAAACCGTCGAAGCGGGACCGCCGTGAGCTTGACCGGCTGAAAGGCAGAAATTGAACGACCGCGACACCAAGTAGCGCAAGGCTTCACCGCGAGTGAAATAATGAACGAGTGAAGCATCTCCGGGCCGTTTTCGTTGTGCTTGCCCTCGTCGCGAACCACGCCTCGGCGGCCGGTGCTCCCGCGCTCGACCGGCAGTTTGAGAAAACTGTTCGCCCGTTTGTCGCGCAGTACTGCTTCGCCTGCCATAGCGGCAAAACGCCTGCCGCGCAGTTCGACCTGAAGGCCTACACCAGCGTCGATCAAGTGACCGCCGATTTTCCCCGTTGGGCCCTGGTGGCTGACCGTCTCACCGCGAAAGAAATGCCACCAAAGCCCGTACCATCTCCGCCTGTGGAGGCGACCCAGCAGGTGATCGCGTGGATTCAGGCCGTTCGCGCGGAACTTGTTCGGAAGTCCGCGGGCGATCCAGGAGTGGTGCTGGCGCGCCGTTTGAGCAATTCGGAGTACAACTACACGGTCCGCGATCTCACCGGCCAGGATATGCAGGTGACGCGGGAGTTTCCGGTGGACCCGGCCAATTCGGCGGGGTTCGACAACTCGGGTGAGTCGCTCACCATGTCGCCCACTTTGCTCAATAAGTACCTCCAGGCGGGGCGCGAAGTGGCCGACCGCACGGTGCTCACGCCCGATGGAATCGACTTCGCCCCCCATCCCATGCTGGTCGAGACAGATCGCGACAAGTACGCCATCCAGCGCATCGTCGCCTTCTATCAACGGCAGCCCACCGATTATGCGGATTACTTCGAGGCGGCGTGGCGTTTCCGTTACCGGGTTGCTCTCGGGAAGCCGGGCGCCACACTGCCCGGCGTCGCGGCGGATGCGAAGCTGAGCCCGAAGTATCTGCCTGTAATCTGGGGAATCCTGCATGACCCGGAACCTGTCGGCCCCGTTCTGAAGCTTCAGACGATGTGGCGCGCCTTACCCGCTCCGGTCGCTCACAACCCAGATGTGGTCCGCGCCAAGTGTGTCGAGATGCGCGATTTCGTGGTGCGCATCCGGGCCCACACCGCCATGCAGTTCGCCGCGCCGCTGGTGAAAGGTTTGCCGGCACAATCCCAGCCGCTGGTGAATTGGAAGCTGCGCGAGTTCGCCTCGCACCGCCGCGACAGCGATCCGCTCGATCTTCGAAACGACACCGATCCGCCAGAGGCTGTGCCCGAGATTCCCGATTATCCAGGGCTGCATAAGGAAGCCGCGCCGCGCTGGGCCGCTCTCTCCGCGAAGGCTCGCGCGGGCGACGCGGACCTGGTCGTACCGGCGGCGCAGCGCAGCCGTTATCAGGCGGCGTTCCAGCGCTTTGCTTCCGTCTTCCCCGATGCTTTCTATATCACCGAACGCGGCCGCTACTACCCCGACGATTCCGAGGACAAGGGCCGGCTGCTCAGCGCGGGATACCACAGCGTGCTCGGCTTCTTCCGTGACGATGCGCCGTTAATGGAGATGGTCCTCGACGAAAAAGGGCGCAAAGAAATCGACCGTCTGTGGGATGAATTCGATTTCATCGCCAATTTCACGGCGCGCACCTGGACGCAGTATTTCTTCAATCAAAGCGGCGAAGTGGAGGGCAAAGGACCCGAATCCGGCACGGCGCGTCCGGCGGACCGTCCCATCACCGACCCGGCGGTGATCCAGGCGATGCGGGACGCGTATCTGGCGAAGGCCGCGGCCGACCCGGCGAACGATCCCGTGGCCCCCGAAGCCATCCGCGATCACTTCGATCGCGTCAACAGCACCCTCCGCAAATTGGAAAAGGAGCGGGACGACGCGGAGCCGAAACATCTGGAAGCTCTCCTCCGCTTCGCCGCGCACGCCTACCGGCGGCCGCTGACTCAAGCGGAGCGCAGCGACCTCTTGGCCTACTACCACGCGCTTCGGACCAAAGACGAACTCTCGCACGAAGACGCCATCCGGGATTCGATTGTCAGCATTCTGATGTCGCCGGATTTCCTGTACCGGCTTGATCTTTCTAATGGCGGGATAACACGGAGAGCACCAGTGCAACCCCTCTCCAGCTATCCCCTGGCCAGCCGTTTGAGCTATTTTCTGTGGTCCAGCATGCCTGACGACGTATTACTGCGGCATGCGGCGGCGGGCGATCTGCTACGCCCCGCCGTTCTGCTCGCCCAGACGCGGCGCATGTTGAAGGATCGCCGTGTACGCGGACTGGCCACCGAATTTACAGGTAACTGGCTGAGCTTCCGCCAATTCGAAACCAACAACGCGGTGGATCGCGCGCGTTTTCCCAGCTTCGACAACGATTTGCGCGAGGCGATGTTTCAGGAACCAATCCGGTTGATCGATGATGCGATCACCAACAATCGCTCGGTGCTGGACCTGATTTATGGCGATTACACGTTTGTGAATCCCGTGCTGGCGAAGCACTACGGCATCCCCGGCGTGACGGGCGACGCGGACGGGTGGGTTCGCGTGGACGATGCCTCGCAGTACGGCCGCGGCGGTCTGTTACCCATGGCCGTGTTTCTCACCCAGAACTCGCCCGGGCTGAGGACGAGTCCGGTGAAGCGCGGCAATTGGGTGGTGCAGAAGGTGCTGGGAGTGAGAATCCCGCCGCCCCCGCCCGTGGTCCCGGAACTGGCGAGCGATGAATCGAAGTCCGACCTGCCTGTGCGTGACATGCTGGCCCGGCACCGCGCCAACCCTGTGTGCGCGGCTTGCCATTCCAAGTTCGATTCCTTCGGCCTGGCGTTCGAGGGCTATGGGCCGGTGGGAGATGCTCGGACGAAAGACCTGGCGGGCCGGCCGGTGGATACCGCCGTGACCTATCCCGGCGGCATTCCCGGTACCGGACTCGAAGGGCTCCGCAATTTTATCCGCGAACATCGCCAAAATGAATTTGTGGGTAATCTTTGCCGCAAACTTCTCGCCTATGCTTTGAACCGTTCGCTCCAGCTCTCCGACGAACCGCTTGTGGGACGAATGGAAACCGAGCTTACGGCGAACGGGTACCGGTTCGATTCGCTGGTGGAGACCATCGTAACGAGCCCGCAGTTTTTGAATCGAAGAATTCCGGAGGCCGCGGATTGAGAAAGAACATTTTGAAAAGGAACGCGCCACCCATCTCGCGCCGCACCGTGCTGCGCGGGGCCGGCTGCGCCGTGGCTCTGCCATGGCTGGAGTCTCTGCATGCCCTGGCTGATACACCGGCGGCGTCCCAATTCCCCAAACGCTTCGGCGTCGTCTTTCTGGGAAACGGCATTAACGAGGATCATTGGAGCGCCGAAGGACAGGGCGCTTCCATGAAGCTGAGCAAGACGCTGGAACCGCTGGAGCCGTTGAAACAGAAGATCAACGTCATCGACGGTCTTTATGTGAGCGCGCTCACCGGCCAGGGCATTCACCCCGCGCAAACGGGAAGTCTACTCTCCGGCGCGCACATTTCAAAAGGCGCCATCATCCACTCGGGGATTAGCGTGGATCAGAGGATTGCCAATCATGTGGGCGAGGACACCCCGCAATCCAGTATCGTTTTGGCTTGTGAGCAGCCCATGACGGGATACCACGAGACGAACTTCTCCATGGCCTACAGTTCGCACATCTCATGGCAGAGTCCGGATTCGCCGGTTCCGGTTGAGGTTTATCCTTCGCTCGCGTGGGACAACCTCTTCGATAACCGCGGCAGCCTGCTCAATATCAGTATTCTCGACCGGGTGAAAGAGCGCGCCCAGGAACTCAGCCGGAAAGTCAGCTCGTCCGACAAGGGCAAGCTGGATGAATACCTCACCAGTGTGCGTGAGGTGGAGAAGCGGGTGGAAGGGATGCGCAAAGGCAAGGCCGATGCGGACGATTCGGCAAAGGCGAAGAACACCGTCGCCGCCACCATGGAACGCCCCGCCAACGGGCTGCCGGAAGACCTGCGCGATCATGCGCGTCTGATGTGCGACATCATCGCCATCGCTTTTCAGACCAACAAGACCCGCGTGGCCTCGCTGATTATCTCCCGCGATCTTTCCGCGATGTACTATCCGTTTCTGGATGTGAAGGATGGGCACCATGCCGCATCGCACGACAATAATTCCGACGGATACGAACGCATCTCCCGCTTCCATGTGAGCCAGTATGCTTACCTGGCGTCGAAACTGGACAGCATGAAAGAAGGCGATGGAACGGTTCTGGACAACACGTGTCTGATGTTCCTTTCGAACATGTGGATTGGCCGGAAGCACGATAACTTCCGGTTACCGGTGGTGCTGGCCGGTGGATTGGGTGGCACGCTCCAGACAGGCCGCACCCTGAACTATCTGAAGGCGGGCGAAGACAGCCGCAAGATGTGCAGCTTATATCTTTCGTTGATGGATCGCTTTGGGTTGAAGCTCGACCGGCTTGCCGATTCCGAGACACGGCTCGAAGGGCTGTAAGTTAATTGACGACGCTCTGTGTCCTGAACTCATGCGAGAGCAGGGACACCGCCGCGCAGGATTCGTTCGAGCGAATCACACGGCCCAGCGCGACCATTTTCAAGCCGCACCGTTCGTTCAGTTTCGCCGGCCAGGAGATGATCAGTTCCACCCGCTTTCCCACCGGCAACTGGGAGGTGGTTTCAAAGATGGCGCCCTTGCTGCTGATGTTGATCGTTTTGCCGGATTGAGGAGGCAGATGCCTCCGCGAATCGAGCAGACGATATCGCAACTCGCACTCCAGATCGAATCGTATTCGGCGACGCCGTTCGGATGGTTGGGACACGTT